>Ga0065711_1037978_pt1 | contig 19284 bp, 15 predicted proteins | sample Hoacrofraction12_FD_59098 | JGI IMG/M metagenome (GOLD analysis project Ga0065711, IMG submission 59098) | Hoatzin crop microbial communities from Cojedes, Venezuela - Epithelial fraction 12 v2 (version 2) | ecosystem: Host-associated > Birds > Digestive system > Esophagus > Crop | place...
CCCCGGCTGTGCCAGAAGCGCCGTGCTGCCGCGGGGCCGGGGCCCGCCGTCGGGAGAGCGGCGCGCTGGGAGGCGGGCGAGGCGCCCCACCGGCAGCCCCTGTCCGTAGCGCCCGGAGCTGCGCCAGGCAGCGTTGTCCGCAGTAACCTGAAGCAGCGCGGGTTCTGTGCAGCCGTCCTCGCGTTTTGGTTTTAGCGTGGTTTCGGTTCAGCTGCACAGTGTTCCCAGGGTTGGGTCAGACCAAAGCAAGGCGAACTGGCGCTGATTTGTCCAAATCTGTGTTTCCTGATGCTTCTCTGGCTGGTTTGGTTGGTACCATGATCCACGCGCGTCCGGTGGAGCAGCGATGCCTCGGGAGGAACCGGTGATAGCAGTCTGCTCGCTTGGCTCAGCTCCGTGCAGCACAGCAACACCCAGTTCTTGCTGTCGTTCTTAAACACCCCAAGTCACCCGAAAACGCAGCTTAGGTTCCTGAAGCGCAAGGGTGGGAAACAAAGGCTGCTCGCATTGCTTGGAGATTCGAATTACCTGCTTGCCTTGTGCTTTTGTGGGCCTCAAGGGAAAGTGAATCTGCCGTGAAAGTTTTGCTGGGTGTGGACGGCTGGAGGAAGAGCGTGGAAGAGGATGCCAGGAAGGGAGGGGAAGAAATATGCAACAGGCATGGAAGGCTCCCTGGTGATGGAAGCCACATTGTGGCAGGCAGGGCTGGGCAGAGAGGGGCAGAGAACGTGGATGACTAAGTCTTTCCCCTTGTTTTCATCTTTCTACTCTGAAGGACTAATCAGAAGCTATGAGGATTTTTCTGGTAATCTTTTTTTTTTTTTTTTTTAAATATTGGTGTTGGTGAGGTGAGCTGAAATTAACTTCCTTTAGAGGCACGCCCTGTTATCCTGATAAACAGCTGTCTGCCTTAATGAGTGTCCACGCACTCCTCCACGTCTGCCTTCAGCAAAATAACTGGTATTTCTGCCACCGCTTCTGTAAGAGCGATCAAATCCAACTCCCCTGCTGCCTCTGCTGTGCTGAGGTGGGCTTGATTTCGGCGCAGGCTTGCCTTGTGGGTGTTCACCTGTCAGGAGGTGACTGCTGGTGTCGCGGCAAGCTGGCGAGCGGCGTGGTTGCGCACAGTTAGGTTTGCTTTTCCTCTCAGGTGGCAGCAGGCACTCGCTGTCTGTGGGGAAGGGAGGAAAAGTGCTGGGAGCCTTCCAGAAAGGGCTCATTTGTCTGGTGTGGCTGGAGAAGGCAGCCTGGACTTCCCAGCCTCCTGGCAAGCGCTGCTGCGTGGCATTGCTGATGCTGAACAAGTAAGGGGTTTCTTTTGGTTTTCTGGTGGTTTTGTGACTTTTAAGGTGAAAAAGCCAAGGTCTCCATTACGGTTTGTACATGTGGGAGAGCTTTCAGTAGGCAGGAAGTTGTTGTGGTTTGTCTCTGGGACTATGACAGGAGCAGATTTAACATGTTTCTGATGTCCCCTTAGAAACTGGTAGGCAGAAGCGGCTGGGGATGGTGGTTTCACATTTAAGGCTCTGTAATAGATGAGTGTTAAAGGCCTCTAATTCAGTGCATTATAGAAGTGGCTCACCGATACATTTATGAATTGTGCTTTCTTTGTGTTAAAAAAAAAGTGTTTATTTGAGAGTGAAATACCTAATTTATTATGTGATACAGATTTGTCCTGCTCAGTCTTTCCAAGTTGGCATTGTAATCTGTTTTTCTGCAAAGGTGAGGCATTGCCTGCTAATTAGCGTCATTAAATGGGTTGGTTTTAAATGAGAGCATGCTGAGCTGAAGTTCCATGCTCACTAAGTCTCCTCAGTTATTTTTATTCTTTTGCTTAAATACGCAGGGGCAGGAGAATACTTTCTATGTATCCCAGGGAATTACTTAAAACTTGGTTAGTGGTCCATTAAGAAACACTGTGTGCTTCAGCTAGGCCTGTACTTTCTGTGGTAGGTCTTCATTCTACTGTGAGTGTAAGGGGGAACAACCATTTTTATGTCTGTATCTAGCTATTCTGTATTGCAAGCAGAGGACAGCGATGCCCACGTGCTGCCCCAGTGTGGGACGGTCACCTCGCTGGCCTGAGGCTTGGTTGTCTGTTAGTGGCCCTTGGTATTGGGATACGGCCCGTGTAAAGCCCACCTTCCCCAGCTTGTGCTGAAGAAAAAGGATAAAGCTGAGAAGGAGGACAAAAAGTTCTCTAAAGCCACAGTGGCTGTGGTTTTGGGAGGCCAGAGGGGTGCTTCTGGTGCTGGGGAGGCCCTGTCTCTCAGCAGACAAACTGGAGAGTCGGAGCTCGCTGCGATCCTTGGGTCGTGGCACGTCTGGCAGGAGCGTGGGCTCATGGTGCTGCCTCCTGCCATCGCTGCCCGCCGTTCTCAGCTGCTCTGCCACAGCTGCCTGCAGAGATGCTGTGGACTGCATTGGGAAATGTAGTAAATATAGCATGGGAAGAAAAATGTAGGGGGGGGTGGGGAGAGAGAAAAGAAGGAGTAGCCCTGTCATCTCCCTAGTGGTGTCGGTGGTGAGGCTGCAGCAGCCTGGAGACAGTGCCACCAGACCCGCTACAAAATGTTTTGGAGATTCAGAGCATAGCCTTGGAGAATGTGGAAGGTGCTCTGAGAGTGACAGAAGCCCAGGAGAAGGGATCTGTAACCAAAAAGAGTACTCATTCAATATCGGAGAGCTGCGAGGAAACCGAGGATGGAAATTTGGATCTTGGTCATTTGTGCTGATCTGTTACCCACTGTGTTCTCTGAAAGAGGGAATGGTTTAGAAATCCCTCAGCCGAGGTGTGTGTCCTTCACTTAAACAGCTGTTCTAGCTCAATTTCCAAACCTGTCACATACGTCCTGCCCCTACGCGTTGTGCTGTGGGTTGGGAGTCACCTCCGTGGGCTGGCAGGGCTGTCACTCGGCTCCCGGCACCTCTCGGGCACCGGGGGAGCGATGCTGGAGCGTGGGGCAGGGTTGCGCTGCATGCTTGGTGACATCCTTCCTCCAGGCCGTGCAGGATGAGGGGTGGTGGATGGAGGTGCCATTTGGAAGCTGTGGGTTTGGGGCTGAAGGTGTTCAGAAGAAAAATCGGGGAGAAATGGGTGCATGCGTGGCCTAGCTCAGCACTGGGAGCCTCTGCCTGTGGCGATGGTACCTAGGCCAGTCTGGGAAGCACTGGCTAAAGGAGGTGTGAGGCCTGTTGCAGGTTCAGAAACTTGCAGGCTGGCTTGCTGGCAGATGTTTCTCTGTTCTTATGCTCTTTCCTGGGCATTTGCTGTTGGAGGCGAGACGAGTTGCCTGGGAGCTGAATGGGCAAGAACATGTCTGGCTTGTCCTGCTTGGGCAGTGGCTGGGGTGGAAGCCCCACAGGACAGCTTTTGAATCGGCTTGTAACTTACCTGCTAGAAAAGTTGCCAGTTCTATAGTTCTCATTTAAGGACAGGGTAAATGGCTTTCTGTATGGCAGGCTTGAAGATCTTTCCTGCCTTTTTTTTTTGTTTGTTTGTTTGGATTGCAGCTGAGCTTTTAATTTGATTGTATTTCTGTCAAATTCTTGGCTGTCTTGCTGTTGAGGCTCTCAATTCATGGTTTATCTTTCCTCACAGACACTGCAGCAAGACATGCTTTGGCATGTCCTTCGCAGCTTCCAGTTGATCCCTGCCTAGAAGACAGTCAGTGAAAAGCTTGCAGCTGTTCCTCATCTTTTTGGGCAGAGTGAGAGAATAGTGAGTTGGGTCGTTTTTGCAGCAAGGGTCAGTGGCTGTCTTCCTGTCTGCTGTGTGACCTGGCCTGGGAAAGACTTGCTTGTCCCTTTCTCCTCTAAAAGATTTGGGAGGCAGTGGCAGTTGGGCAATCCCTTATGAAGGGGTGAGGAATGACATCTCCCTTCGCTACAGGTGAAATGGCAGTTGAAGAGCAGCTCCTTGATGGTGAGCACTACTACTGTTGACCTGTCACTTGCATGTCCAGCGTAGGGTTTCTTCCATGTAGATGGTGTAGGGCACCCAAAAGGCATGTAAAGCAGTCCACGTATTTATGGTCTGTTTACAGGAGAGTTAACTACTTCTACTCAGTCTGTGCTCTATCTGCAAGGTTTTGGCTGTTTGAGGCTTGCTGGTGTGGGGCTGTTTGCATGAGGAAGAGCTCCAGTTCACCTCCATTCAGCTAGATGACTGCAGTCATTTGTGATTTCTCGTATTTTGTGCTGGAAAAAATCAAGGAGATTGAAGATTGTTCTGTTCAGGAGAGCAAGCTGGTGAAAATTCATAGCCCTTCTGAAAGAACATGTGTTCAGATTCGCATATCTCATACAATTTCTAGTCATTTTCAAGTTACTTCTCTCCAGATACTCCTTTCAGTTTGTGGTAGATAAATGCTACAAGGATTTCATACTCATCAAAGCCCTAATCTTTCGAGGGGCGAGTCAAAAGAGAGCTGGCAGCAGGCTTGAGGCCATTTCTCCTGAGAGGGAAGTTGTCTGATTTCAATTCCAAAAGTCAAAGGAAAGAAAATAAAAGGTGGGTTTCCCATTAATATTTAAAAACTATCTAAGCACAGTTATCGATAACTCCTCCATTGAGTCACTTATTGTTGTAACACAACAAACACAAGCAGTGTTATGAATCTAATAATATTGCTTACTAGTTAAAATAGTTCCTGTTTTCATAGTGACGGCACCCCATAAAGTACAGCAGGAAGACCTGGTGAAATTCAGAACCCAGAGCCTAGCAGGTCCTGGCACCTCTGCTCCAACACGACCTGGCCTTTCAGAAGCACCTGGGTGGCTGACTCGGGAACCGTAGGGCCCTCCCTTGATTCCAGTAATTCTGCTATAGACAGGCTTGCTACTCAGGAACATCCTATGAAATCTTGCTTTTGGTGTGGAACCATATTTCTGGTCTAGGTGAGATGGTTTAAACCTGAATTTAGCCACATGTTTCAAATTCTGTATAGATTAATTTGTGATTTTGGTGTTACACTGGGAGTCTTGACTGGGGTCGAGTGTCTGCTGCCTTTGTACGCTGCGCATTGCATCTTGAATCTCGCTGTGAGGAAATCGTATTGCATGGGTCACATTTTAGGAGGCACGTTGAAACAAATGAACACTTTCTTCCCACTAAACAAAAGGAGTGTCTTCGCTGGAAATTACAATAGTCCTCTTTATCCTAAGGCAGGATCTAGGACATGCTGTCACAGTCCTTCTCATGCTTTTAGTACAGTTGTTTAGCTGGTCTCAAAAGAATAAGGAATCTTTTGTTATGTATGTTCAGTTTCTAGCTTGATCGGCCGTGATGAGAGGTCCTGGCATATCAGGTTCTGTATGATGGTTGGGTGGGGTTTAATGGTACATTTGTCTCTTTGGTGTTTACATACTCACTTGAAAATGGAGAAAGTTCAGAACTGAAGGGAAGACAGAAAACAAAAATTTGAATGTCTTATCAAACACTGTTGCTTTTTAAAGTTTATAAGAAGAGAGGGTAGTAGCGAATCTTTAAAGCTTGTGGGACATGCACCTCTCTTTGAAATGTGTTGCCTGGGGGTGTGATTTTTTTTTTTGTCTGAAATACTGTTCAGTTTGGTAAGGTGTGTTTTTATGGGTGAGAAATAGGGAAGTATTTTGGTCATGATATTACTTTTGTTTGAAAAATAAGATTTAATGTGAGTGCTGGTATTGGAGCGTTATATTTAACTTCGGCTAGTATGATCTTCAAGTAAGCCAAGGGCCTGAAGTTAATTCTCGCTATGCAGTCCTCGGATGTATGCCTTTAGGATCTAAGAGGCGATGCTAACTTTGTATTTGAAAGCTCATGGAACAAATATTATATGTTGTCTTTGGGGTACTTTGGGCTTGGGTTTTTTGCCTCACTGTCCCTTGCAACACTTGTTACAACTTTGTGCATTGTCACATGGAAAGATTCGTTGTAGAGCAAATACTCTCATGGTAAACAAGAGACTTTTGAGACTTCAGAAAACAAATTCAAGAGGGTTTTCTCCAGAATTATGCTATTGCTATGTCTTGCAAACAGCTATCCGGTTAGCTTATGTGCAGCTTTATGAGCAGGAGGTGAATGTTTCCAGAATCACTCTGAAACGTAGTGGATGGATGTCTCGTCTAACATCCGCCTGTGGTGGTTGACATCAGGAGCGTGCTGTACTTTCTCCTCTAAGATACTGCTGTTTTAGCCATGAGCTAATTGAGCGAAAAATCGGGTAGAACAGGGGGTAATATTTTATTTGACCAATTCGGGGGTGGCGGGGCAAGGCAATGGGTCAAGCATGTGGGTATACATCTACTTCTTCAGGTTTCTAATGTGCCTTAAACCTTGCTGTTTTTTTCTCCCCTTTCAATTTTAGCTGCTCAGGTAAAAGATTCAGTAGAAGTGGTTTGAACACTGGGAGTGCCAAAAAGGCTGTACTTGGCCAGTCCAGACTAGCTTTCTGTCTCCAGGGGTGTTTGTGAGCACATACTTACAGAAAATACCAGAGCATATGTAGAGTGACATTGACCTGGCTGTATTCTTCCAGTTTCAAGTGACTGGTTGTTCCTTAATTTCAGAGCTGTTGATGGATCTGGTTTTGTACCTATTTATATTCTGGCCTTTACAACATCTTGTGGTAATTAGGAGGTGTAGGCATGGGTATGTGGTCCAAATTCCAACTTTTAACCAGTTACTTGATAATTTCACTCTGCTTTAATCCTTGTGTTTGCTAAATAATGATAAATCATTCTATTCCTCTTCACCAGTCACCTTACTGGTGAGTTTGTATATCCTTTTGTCAGTTGTTTTCCAGGTTTCTAGTATATTTGCAAAGAAGACCAAGAAGAATAGACTGCACTGATGTTTTTTGTCATTCTTCCATAGCTTTTTCGAGAAGGGACGACCAGAGCTGCTTCCAGGATTCAGGAGCAGTACTTTGTCATAGTGCATCCGCTGTATATTTAAATGTGTATCTAGGTAGTAGATTATTAAAAAGTTAAATATAAAAATGAAAAGTGATCTTTTGTACATGGATTATTTATTTATTTGGATGAAGTATGTGATGATACAATAGTTAAGAATCGATAGAGCAGTTAAAGCTTACAGGAGGTCTGTAACCATGGAAAAGTATCAGTGTATATTACAAATTTGAAGCTCAGTATATATGAATTTCAGAATATAGCTATAAATGCAAAAACATTTTTCTTTGTAAACTTCATTTTAAAGCTTGCTGTCTCTCCTATTATGTGTAGCATTTAATTCATACTAACATTTACAGCATTTTTTTTCAGTTGCTCCAGCTTGCTTGTGAGATTATTAACATTTAAAAGCAGAGTGAATAGACAGCATTACGAAATGGAGAGAAAAAGGGAACAATGGTCAAACATTTAAATCTTTGTAAAGAAAGTAAGCTGTGTTCTCAGATCAGCAGTTAGAAAAAAAGTTACTTGCCTTAAAATGGAAATTAGAGGTAAAAGTAAAACATCCTAAAAATATGCCTCACCCCAATGTTGAAGCATATAATACTACACTTGTTAAAAACAATGTGTTCCCTGTTGCAGTTTGTAGTGCAATTCTGTTATAAGACTAGTAAATTATATCATTTTTACAGCTTCAAGAAACTTCTATAAACACGTGAGAGAAGATGACAAGATCCAGGTCAAGATCACCACGATGGAAACCAAGGTAAATATTTATCTATAACCTGTGTTCTGAAATGTGGCTCTGTATAAGGATTTATAATTAGGACTTATAATTGGGGTAAAAGGAAGAAAACTGCATCCAGAATTGCAATTTGTGAAGTGTATTCTATGGATTATAGTTTGTTTTCCAAACTGAACAGCTTCTACAATTTTGTTCCCAACTTGCAATTTTATTATTATGATATTTTTTAACCTGGAGGTGTTAAGGTTTTGCTGTCTGCCAAGAACCTTGTTCAGCTTGCATGTTTTGGGACTTGGAACTACCTTATGCACAAAATCCAAGCACCAGTTAAGGTTATTTTTACTCAAATGCCACCTGGTGCACTGAATGTCTGTAGCTCACTCCTGTTTTGCCTCTTGGTTTACAGGGAGGGCTACATCAACTGTTAAAAAAAAATACTTCTTAATTCAAACACCTCAGGCTTTCTGAGCCTTTGGGGCTGATCTGCAAATTGATCTTCAGCACAGTTAGATAGTGCATTGCAGCGTAAAGCGAACTGAAAACATGGGAGTCAGTGCCCTTCTTTTTGGGCACTAACCTTAGTAACATGTACCATTGATGTATGTCACCAGACTAAGATCCCAGATACTTCATGTTGTTAATACCTGCCTAATTTTTAGCACTTGCAATGCAAATTTGAGGTGTTAAAACTAGGAGGCTGGAATACAATTTTAAGCTTTCACGAGCTATTAATGTGTAATATGAAACTACTTTTTTGCTGGTTTTGGGTTTCTTTTCTAAACAGACTAATTAAGCTGTGATGACCAAGACCAAGGGAGTTTGTTGGATAACACAGAAAAATTTGTGTGGGTTTTTATTTCTTTGTTTTTAGGTAGAAAAATCCTATGTACTTCCATACTAGACTCATAGTTGTGAATATGCCCTTTGGGTGAAGGGCAGGGACGAATGTCACAGCTCTCATTAAAATTAAGCTTTAACCAGAACAATGTGGGGCAGCAGCAGCAGTATAGGTTCTGTTAGAAGTTAGCCATTACAGTTTTACAAAGATCTGTGGTTCTGAGTTTGAACTCATTTGCAGAAAAGGAGCAAATAGTTATGCCAAACTGTACATTTGCAATATGTGTTCAAAGGAAGTTACTTCCTTGAATTTTTTCAGCTTAATACGTTTTGATGTTTTTATTAGAGTGTATCGAGGGTGTACAGTGAATGCTTGAATATGAGCAGAACTGTATGTCTGGGATTACTTTCTGGTTCTTGCTAGTGGCTTGTGCTGTTTTTTCTTTATTTAGGGAGATTTTTGGCTAAAAACTCTTTAACAGGTTGCTTTCATTTTTGTAACTGTAGGTGAAAATACAAAGCTGAGTAATGCAATTGAGTGGATTTTAGTAATTGAATCTTTAATAGCAAAGTTGCAATAAGTGTGGATGTGCACATGTATACGTTTGCATACATGTATGTACTCACAATGATACAAAAAGACCAAAGCATCTTTTTCAAACTTGATCTTTTCTGCAGGAAAAAGGCTACCTGTGTAGGTAGGTTTTTTCCTTTTTTTGTTTCTTTGCATTTCTTTGTATTCTTTTTTTCCTTCCCCTTTTTTCTCTTGGCACTGAAAAAGATAGGGAGAAGTGTGAAAATGTGTGTAACGGTTGTTTTCAATGTAGTGGAAACTTCATATGTATGAAGTTATTTTTAGTTCGAAATGAAAAAAATGCAGAGAGAGAAAAATGATTGACTTACTCCTATTTTGAGTGGGTATTTTTACTATGAGAACTTTGAACAGAGTAAAAGTAAGCTTGGTACTCTAGCCAGGCAAATGACGCTTTGAATATCTTGGCTTGGTTTTGATTTTTTTTCTTTTTTTTACCGCTTGATTAAAATTTTGTACTAAAGTATACTTCCTTAGAGAACAGATACTCTCATTAATAGGTTGATTCAGTTTTATGGGATACTGAAAGTGCCTATTGGTTTTTGCCTTAGGTCCTTATCTCCAGCATTTAGGAGTCCAGAGCACCATAGGCAAAGGCATGCTCATATTAATTATGACTGTGAATACAAAAGCTTTCATAAGGACCCAAAGAAACCTATGCCTTGGAGAACAGAAGATGAAAAATACGGACAAAGCAATTCCAGGTTTGCACCTCATAGAAATAACCATCAGAGAATATATGAACGTAGATCACCTTCACCAAACCTGAAAAGAATTCCCATGGAAGATACTTACAGTCATAAGCCCTACAGAACACATTCATCTGAAAGAACTGAAAGCAACAGGAGATGCCAGTTACCACCAAAATACTCAGAAATACCATATAAAGAGCATGATCGTCTGCTTTACCAACACAAAATGGAAGATAGATACATGTTTGAGCACTACAAAGTCACTGGAAATGAAAAAGGAATGAAACCTTTTCATAGACCGTTAGGGGCTTCATGTAAACTTGAAAGAAAATGGCATGAAGATGACTTGAGGCACCAGAGGTTACATGAAGAGAAGTATGGTCAGTCACCCAGAAGAGTTTCTGATGAATTTACGGCAAGGAGCTCTTTACAGAAGAGGTATAGGAATAAAATAATTAAAAACCTGGGTATTGTGGTGTAAAGCCTCAAGTGAAAGTCTGTTTTCATTATAGTTGAAGATACCCACCTTGAAACACGTTGGCCACTTTGTAGTTTAATTATGGGCGACTGGTAGTAGTGAAGTATTTGTCTTTTAAGTAAATCGTATTGATGGCTAGCGTATGAAAGGATAATATTTCCCTCTTAAGAGCCCCTGCACATCTGTACCTTGGCATGAGGGATTATGGGTTAACTTGCCACGCATTCTGCTGTCCAACATTCTGCACATATAAGTTCTCGCTTTCTTCTCTAGTGCAAGTGTAAATTGCTTTATGTCAACACAGGTATCCTGAAGATCACGATTACAGAGAATATGGGCACACGTCTAAAAGGGCTAAAGAAATGGAGAGGTATGACGGTGGAGAAGTAGCAAGAAATTCCAAGTGGAAGCAAGAACGTTCTTTTCCACCCTACCAAGAAAAGGAGGAGCAAAGAAATCTGGGTGCCCAGTCCCACCGGTCGGCTGAAGGGGAGTACTTGGAGGGTTCTGTCACAAAGATAGCCTATGAGTACAGTCACAAGCGGCGCAGGCATCTGGATGGGGAAACGGTTTTTTCAGACGATAGAGCTCAGAAGTATGTGAAGCAGGAAGACCAGAAATATGGTTCTTCCAAGGGTGCCCGGAATAGCAAAGAGTTAGATTACTTTAGCGGTGGAAGAGCGAGACGGACTGAAGAAGGGCACATCGAAGTACCTGTTAAATGTAGTTCGAAGAAGGGCTGCAATGCTTGTGTTAACTCTTCCAAAATGGATGTTGATCTGAGATCTTTTAAAAACAAACCGAACGAAAGAGTAAGGAAAGAAGGGGAATTCGGGAAAAAAGTAGATTCCTCCGATAGCCAGCATGATTCAAGTCATACTGTTTCAGATGTGAAAATGTCAGATGCAAGCTGTAGGAAGGAACATCTCACAATCAAAGTGGATATGAAGAAAATGGTGACCAAGTGCAGGTACTGGTTTCCACTTAACTCTTCTTTCTTCCTGTCTCTCTACAGTTTATGAGTATTGGAGGAGAGCATGGTTTCTTTGAGAGGTAACCAGGACAAACTAAGGTTGTTCCTTTTTAATTTTATTTTGTTTAAAATATTAACTTGCCCAGACTGCAAACTTACAATTTACCTGTATTGAAAAACAAACAAAAAAACCCCCCTAGTTCATTTCGTGGAGACATTGTTGGTAGTGGAAAGAGCAGATGTGCCTGATACAAACCTGCAGTTAAAGGTTGCTTATGATAAGTAAATGTGTTACTTTTATTTAAAAACAACAACAAAAAAAAAAAGCAGAAAAGCCTAGTCCTGTGCTTTCTTCTGGAATATGATGGCATTTTTTTTGACTGAGTCATCGCTCATTCTTCTAAAAACCAGATAACCTTTAAATTACATAAATCTCAGGCACGCATTCAGATGTTCAAGATCTGAAGTTCAGTAAAGCTGTCAAAAAGTTAAAGATCCTTGGGCTATGTTATTTATTGTTGTAACAAATAAAGTAGCCATCTGTTGAAGCATCAGAACTGAAAAGCAGTCGAGTCTGTTTCTGTCTGTCTTCTGTGTAATACTTCTGATTCCCTTTGGCATTGCCAGTGCCGGCTGAATTGGAAAAAAGTGGTAATATTATGAAAATCTAGATGATGGGTACATGATGGAGAAGTGGCTTGGTTTGTGTAGATTTTTGCAGGCTTCTCTGGTTTGTTGCCTTGCTGTTGCAGCTAAGAATGTCACATAACGGCAGTAATCCCTTGTTTTGGAAGGGAAAGTAATCCCTTCCACAATCAGCCTTACTTCTAAAGGTATTTTGCCTCTTGTCCCAAATAAATAAAACATCTATATCATTTTTTTTCCTTTTCCAATATCTCAGAAACACTTAATACAATGGAGAGTTACAAAGACAAGTTACTGTCTGCACATAAGCAGCATGTTAGCACTAGCATATTGAAGACTGAGGAGGGGCAAGTGGAGTAATGCCCGCCCCCTCCCCCCGGCTAGGACAAGCATTTGCCTTCGTGAATGATAATGCAAGGAAAATAACTTAATTATTGTTGGGCTTTGTTGCAAGCCCACAGGACGATACTGGTGTCTAATAGCCTCCTGCTGCTGGTTTTGAAAGTCATGCACAATGGACATGGTAATTATTTGCAGACTGAAGAAACTATTACATTGATTACAGCTAATTTGGTGTGTGGAAGGTTTGCTTGTGCAGCCAAAAGTGCTAAATAAATATTTTTTTTTTAAGGGTGAGAACACTGATTTTGCAGGAGCTGATGCCTGGGAACATTCATGCTGCCCGCTTTAGGCGTTTAAGCACCTGACTTGAAATGACTCAACTGAGAAGGATACTTTCTTTTTAAACCTGGGGAACAGGTGGATAATTCAAATCATCTACAATGAGATTGTTCAGCTTTTGTCTTACCTGCGTGCATTTCCAGTTTACTGGTGGCAGATAGATGACTTCTGGCACCTGTTGAAGGCTACTTCTAGAATTTCATATGCAAATTCTGTCAGTTTTATATGCTTCAAATACAGGATGGGCAGGCACATAATCGCTTTGGAGAATGCACAGTAAACAGTCTTTATCCTAAAAGCTTTTACATGGGCTGTTTGAATCCTCTCTTTATCTTTCCAAATGACAAGCATTTTCCTCGCGACAAGAACAGCAGGATTTTTAAAGTGTTAGCTTCCTTGTCAAAATAACTCTTAAGCAGCAATGCAACCATTTAGGGCATAAACTTACTTAGAATGAGTAAAATTTGACAGGAAGATGCTAAACACGTTCTTAATTTCACACACTGCCACTGGAAAGCTGTTTCACTAGGCTCTAGTGATGATTCAGTTCCCAAAGATGCCGTGAGATTTTTACATCTCTGAACTGGTCTTGAAAATTGTCTAGTAGCTCCTTATAAACAAAGACACACAAGTAACTGCCTTCCAGAATTATACAAAGTAAGTATATCAGGATCTTCATTTGATGGTTTTACTTAATGATCCAGATGAATTTAAGTTTAAAATTCACAAATTTTATATTACATACTTCACTGAAACAAGGATTGCTGAAGGTGTAGTCTCATCTCCTTGTGTTTTATTATAGCTTTTCTTCCTTATGGCCTTAGGATTTTTTTAATTAAAAAAACCCAAACAAAATTACATTTTGGTTTCATCACATTTGTTCCTAAAATGAACTCCTTAATTTATTGTTGTGTTCTACTCATCTATTTGAAGTTTTCAGATATAGTGAATTCTTTTGAAGTGATTATCTGCAAATTTTTATTCTAGGACTGCCTCTAGTCATACTACAGAGAGACAGATGTCACATGATCTGGTTGCTGTTGGCAGGAAAAATGAAAATTTTCGTCCGGTGTTTGAGCACATGGAATCTGTAACACAAAATGTTGAAAATGACCCATCAAGAGAGTTTACTCAGGAAATAATCACAATTATCCATCAAGTTAAAGGTGGCTGTAATATTTGGGATATATGTATGTGTTTATATATTTATAATTATTAAAACCAAATCTAATGAATTAGATATGCTGTCTTTGTAAATCTCAGGTGTTTGCCTCTGGCTTCATTTGTATTTTGGCTTCATTCTTTGCTGTTTAAGAAAAACCTAGGTTGAGGGTTTAAAGTAGTTAGATGAAGAATGATTGTAAGAAGGTCTCAGTCCGTAACAGAGGCATTATTGTGGAGTGTTAAGGTCAAAACAATTTTATGCTAGTACTTGAGACTCACCTGCTTGTTTAGGAACAAGAGAAGAAAAAAAGAGCTTTGCTGTAGTCACAACTTCCTAGTTTATCTGTAGTTCCTTTAATTTTTCAGATTGATGTTTAAACTGCTGCATCGTGTTTAGTGTTGAACTTTATTTATTGATTTAGTCATTTGAGTACTGCCATGATAGAGTTGCCAAATATTTAGTACGATTAAGCTGAATAGAAAGTTAACTAAGAAGGATGTCTAAGTTGGGCTAGCCTAATCTTTCATTTGTGAATGTTAAGCTGCAAGTGGGAATAGTTTGAAATTTAATCTCAGAAGTTGTCTTGGTGTCCTTAAGAGTTAATCTTTTAAAAGGTACAATTTCTCACTGTGCATTTCAGATACTACAAATAAACATTCTTGTATTTAATATCTCTTCACAGCAAATTATTTTCCATCTTCTGACATAACTCTGCATGAACGGTTCTCAAAAATTCAGGATAAACCAATTGCAAATATGAATGAAGTTAAAATACGTTTGGATCCAGAAATTCACAGGTAATTGATAAGCTTTTTGCCTTAATTTATTTGCATTAAGGTTGTTAATATGTAAAGCCTACTGAAGAATGTAAAGTGTTTTTTCACCGACTAAACTACCTGCCCATAGACTGTAAAGTATTCTGTAGTAGGTCAGTAATGTTTTTTCTATTTACAGTGATGGCACTTGTTTTTATGTAATATCTTTGTGTTCCAGGAGGATTGACATGTCTCTAGCAGAACTTCAGAACAAACGAACAGTGCCATCTGAATCTCCCCAGGTATCTTCATTACTTAACTTTTTTTGGCAAACAGTAAGTTAATGATATAGCTGTAAACAACATTTTCTCCTTGCCATTGGTAAGTCATTTTTACATGCTTTGAAGACCATCAGTAATTCTGACAGTTTTGAAAGAAATGCACACTTCAGCATATTTACAGATACCACAATGGTGCAAGTATACTGTGCTCACTGATGAATAAAATGCAGGTGTGTTCTCCAGAGTAGCTGGAGTGTGGTTATTCCTGCTGCTTGAAGCCCTGTCTGTTTTACAAAAGTGTAAATACTAAATAGGTGACTGACATGTGGCTCTTGCTTTCCCTCTGAGATTAGAAAAAGCCTTAATGTTTCTTCTACCGTAATGTTAGAATGGCCTGGCTTCCACATAATTCCTCAGAATTCTGTTTTATCCCCTGCTTTCATGCGGGGACATAAGATTTTCTGTTTCCCCTTTCCAAGCTATGCTTACTGTGATATAGTTACCTTTTTTTTTTACCCCCTACAGTACAGGTATGTGGAGATCCAGTTAACTAAGAGTAGTAGAATGTCTTAAGATTCACTGGAATATTTTTGCCTTGGCAACTCCAGGCAGAATTCCAGTACTTTGTTCACTGTTGTTTGGAAACTTTTAAAAAGGCAGATGGTGCAAGAAAGGGTAATTATTTAGGACTACTTTCTGTTATTGTTTTGGACTTTGGATCATTGGGTTGATGTGCATCTGTCCTATGTGCAGATAGTTTAACTACATTAACCAGGTTGTAGACCAAAAGCAACCCCTGAAGAACAGCATCACGTTAGTGTTTGGTTATTACTACTTAATGTGACTTTAACCCTTCCTCTTAACTAGAACATTATGAGAGTGTTAGAAGATCCGAATGATCTACGGCATGATATAGAAAGGAGAAGAAAAGAGAGGCTGAAGAATGAAGATGAGAGGGTGTTTCATGTAGATGGTGTAACTCCAAGGTAATTGGCCAATACCAATCTTGTGGCCCAAGCCATGTGTTCATTTTTTGACTCTTCCACAGTTACATTCACATCTGTTGTGATTCTTTTCCATAGTTTGTCCTTCTAAGTTTGACTCGGGCTGAAATTCAACTGACATACATTGCAGACTACTCTGTGGTAGAGTGTTACTTTGAAAGAGGTTAAGCTGCAGTGGGGAAGAAAAAGAAAAGCAAGTTCAAATTGTAGCACTGAATGAGAAGAGGGGAAGAAAAGAATTTAAAGATGCTTAACTGTTTTTAAACTCCTTGATATGCCATATAACATTCTCTTGGTATTTTGTAGTTCCATAAAAGCATTCTAGGATGAATGCGTTGTTGTGTTGCCCTGGTTGTTTTGTAATGTCATGTGGAATATTGACAAAGAATTGGAATTTTTCTGATTCTTGGAAAATTTTGTGAAGAAAAGCTAGATTTTTTTGGAATAGCCTGCTACTGCTAGGAATTCCTCCAGTGGGTTTGTTAAAGGTGTTAAGCCCAGAGGTGTTTGTTAACTTCAGTCATCCTGTTTCACTTCTGATGTTGCGAGGTTGGTTGATTTGAGAGATGAGTTGGCTTATTTGTGTTAGAAGAAATGTTGATTAAGAATGTGGTGAAATGTATCTACACCATAGTGAAGAGCAATATGCAAATCATGATGTGCTGCTCTTTGTTCATTTTAAATGCAGTCTGTAATGGCAAACAGTGGCAATGCACATGTACTTGGGAAAACTGACTCATGAAGCTGCAGTAGAAGTATTTCTTCTGTTTGAGATTCTTTAAACAAAACAGTTATCAAGTGTGTGGGGGGCGAAATTGGACTGTTGCATACAGCCTTTTATGTACCTGGGGCTGTGTCTTTAGCGTACGTTTTGGCCTGATTATCTGCAGAGGCTTTTATTTGCCACTGCCACTGTTACTGTCGTGCTTACCTTCTGTGCATGCTGCTCAAAGTGGGAAGCTCAAGTTTCTCTAGTAAGCGTAGCTGTCCTGGAGTTTGATGTGAGGAGGGGTTACGCTGTCAGGGAGTAATGGTATGAAAGATGGGTAGAATTTTCCTGAGATTGGGGTTTTTTCATAGTTCACACGAGTTAGTGGCAATGCTTATGAGCTAGTCCACTATACCTCTATTTTTGACTTAGTAATTTATTTTGCAGCTATGAAAATTGTTTGTTTCCTGAACTATGAATTTTGACTTCTGGTGGTTACTTTTCATGGTATGTGTTTTATTTAGAGGTTTATGGACACATCTGTATCAGCAATGTGCTCAGTAAAAAAAAAAACAAACAAGCAAGCCAAAGCACTCTGCTTGCTGAGGATGAAACTGGAGCATCTGGCCATTTATCTGAGCTTCTGTTGGATTTGGGATTTCATGAAATGGAAAGCTGTGTACAACTTTAAAGCTAGTAGAGTATAAAAGAGCTGCTGAACTGCAGAAAGCACTTCAACCAGGGGAGGGCAGCAATGACCAGCCATGTCGGCCTAGCAGGAGAACCTGCTTTGCAACCCGAAGGTTTCAGGGAGGCAGAGCATCTCTGTTACTTCAGCTTACTATATAATTCTGTGCAACTTGGGCTTGAGTTTAGTCAGAGGGCTAGTAATTTGTCGAGTGTCCTAGGAAAAAAAATGACTTCAACTGTCACTTTTGCTTGTAAGTGATACAGATGCTAGGCTAAGGTAATGTAAAATACAGGGTTTTGATGCACTGTGGCTTTAGGTTTTAATTGTGCTCTCTTTCTCTCACACATATACATCAGGAACCAGCAAAGCTGCAGTCTTTCAAAATTACAAAACTCTCAACATGATGGCTTCCAAAAGCCTATGAGGTTTATTAAGCCACCTTTCAGGAAATTTATTGGGAAACCTCACCTGGTAAGCTTAAATGTAGAATGTAGTAGCTTCTGCATTTGTTGTTCTTAATATTTATAGTTCATTTTTTGCTGCATTGTCTGTGCTGATGTAAATTTAACAATCTGTGATGTTTTGCCCTTAAATTTCAAGTGAAATTAATTTTACTATATTCAGACTTTGCTCAACAGTAAAAGTACTCATAATTTCAGTTCTACTGCAAGAATACTTCCTCAGAGATTTGTTGAAGCATACATTTAAGACAAGTGAGCTAAAACCACTTTTATGGCCAAATGCTGATACAACAAATACAATTCTTTTGCTTTTGGATGCCTGTGCAGTACTCCGTCACAACTCTGCTACAGTTGTTTATGACCTAGTAGCAAGTTGGCCAGGGGTTTGTTGTTTCAGAAAGCTAGTTTAGATCAGTATGTTGGGTGAAATCAAAACATTTTTTCAGCTAGTCCAGAAATAAGGTGGTCAACTTGAGATCTCTTATTGAATAGCAGGAACAGGTCAAACCAAAACTTTTGAACTAATTTTTAGGTTCAGAATAACTCATTGAAATTAATTGATTAACGGGCTTTATGAAATAAAAACTAGTATTGCTTGTAGCTTTGCAGAAGAAATGCGTATGTAATACTGCATTTCTTCCAGTTAATGATGTACTACCTGGACTATATATTAGAGGGCCTTGTTATTGAGCAGATAACCTGAGGTTATGTGGAACAGTTTGAGAAAAAGAATACTCTCCTGCATTCTAGTTGTCAGCAGTTGGAAGGGAAGGTATGAATTTGTTTTGTGTAGGTGCCGTTGTTACTAAAACAGTGTTTCTCCTCATGATAAAAGTTCTGGGAAGCTCTTATTTTAAAAAGAAATAAAAATGAGGAACAAATCACAGAAATTAGGAATGCCTGAAAGAATGTTCCTGAGGATGGAATGTTCTGCCTGGAGTTGTGGAAAAGAGAAGGCTCTGGGGTGGAGGAAGCAGTGGAATGTTACAGGTGTTCAGCCCGGAGAAGAGAAAGCTTCAGGGGAAAAACCCTATAGCAGCCTTCCAATACCTAAAGGGGCCTACAGGAAGGCTGGAGAGGGACTTGTTACGAGGGCAGGTAGTGATAGGACAAGGAGTAATGGCTTCAAGCTGAAAGAGGGTAGATTTAGATTACATATAAGGCAAATTTTTTACTGTGAGGCCAGTGAGGCACTGGTGCAGGTTGCCCAGAGAAGCTGTGGATGCCCCCTCCCTGGAAGTGTTCGAGACCAGGTTGGACGGGGCTTTGAGCAACCTGGTCTAGTGGAAGATGTCCCTGCCCATGGCAGGGGAGTTGGAACTAGGTGATCTTTAAGGTCCTTTCCAAACCATTATATGATACAATGGAGTAGTTTACCTGTGTTGATACTGCATTTATCAAAGCTAGTTTGGATATTTGCTCTTTTCTAGGCTATCTTTCTGTGATGCACTTCAATACTGAAATGAGGAAGAGAGTTATATTAGGTTCAGTTGAAATAGATTTGTCTCTTTTGGAAAATTCCTTCTAAATAAATGTAGTATTATTTCCAGGTGTTTGTGCTTGTTTAATGTGGGGATCCGGTAAGACCAGAAAATCACAGAATCACAAAATGTTAGGGGTTGGAAGGGACCTCTGTGGGTCATCTAGTCCAACCCCCCTGCCGAAGCAGGGTCACCTACAG
>Ga0065711_1037979_pt1 | contig 19283 bp, 6 predicted proteins | sample Hoacrofraction12_FD_59098 | JGI IMG/M metagenome (GOLD analysis project Ga0065711, IMG submission 59098) | Hoatzin crop microbial communities from Cojedes, Venezuela - Epithelial fraction 12 v2 (version 2) | ecosystem: Host-associated > Birds > Digestive system > Esophagus > Crop | place...
CTGCCTGGACAAGGTCCTGTGCAGCCTACTGTAGGTGACCCTGCTTCGGCAGGAGGGTTGGACTAGATGACCCACAGAGGTCCCTTCCAACCCCTACCATTCTGTGATTCTGTGACTTTTTACGAGGGTGTGTAGTGATAGGACAAGGGGGCATGGCTCTAAGCTAAAAGAGGGCAGATTTAGATTGGACATTAGGAAGAAATTCTTCACCATGAGCATGGTGAAACACTAGAACAGGTTGCCCAGAGAAGCTGTGGATGGCCCCACCCTGGACGTGTTCAAGGCCAGGTTGGATGGAGCTCTGAGCAACCTGGTCTTGTGGAATATGTCCCTGCTCATGGCAGGGGGGTTGGAACTAGATGATCTTTAAGGTTCCTTCCAACCCTTACCATTCTATGATTCTATGAACACAGTTACTGCTGTCCTAGGCATATCTGCTTGCCATTGAGATTGCTGCCATTACCGCCTGCCTACCTGCTCCCCTCTGTTGCTGCTATTTCATTAAGGCTCAGACTACTACTACAAAACCAAATAAAACCAAACATTGAAGTTTCTTGCTTTCTTCCAGCAACACTCTGGTCCGACTCATCCACCAGCCACCTCTTCACTTTATACTTGCTCTTTCTGCTGGTGCTTCATGTCCGTCTCATGCCTCCCGTACAAATGATAACAGCTGCCATCAAAATACTGTGAAGTTCAAGGACTGCCACAACTGCAGTCTTGATACTGGGATACTTCCATTCCTCCCACTGCTAGCAGCATACCTTTTCCTGGCAATTACTTTGGACGTAGCCTGTGATGTTGAATTAGAGGAGACTAAGCAGAAGGAAGAGCAGAACACCAGTGGGCTTAATTGACCTTGATAGTCAAGGAAAATCATATTTAGCTAGGACAGCAGATGGAAGGATTCAGACAGAATGGGACTATGTAAAGCAAAGCAACTGAGATGGGGCCATACTGGAAGGACAATTTACCACTTTTCAGCTCATCTCCAGTTTCCCTTCATGGTAATCTGCTCTGCTCTACAGCACATGTAAAGTAATCCAAAGAATCTTAGTTGTCTCAAGGCCTCAAAATGGAAATCCAAATCAACTGGATATCTTTGATATTTGCTTAGCTGGGCTTCAGCTCTGCCTTAGTAAAACAAGGAATTATATTCATCTCCAGAAAGGTATGAAAATGAATTCAATAATATTAGTGATAATTCTGAGAACCACACAGGAGCCTGTGAGGAAATTAACATTTGTGACTTCGTTGCAGTATTAAACAGAACCGACTGGAATATGGTCCAAAGCTGCACGGTGAAACTGTTAAAGCTGACCATTCAGCAGACGTGATCCCTCTTTTGCACTGAACAAAGCAAGCATCATATGGAAAATACAGCATGTAGTCATGGAATAAAACCCTGTATCATAACACATAGAAAGAGTACAAACTAAGGTAACATGGCAAATGTTAATTCTAACATTTATCTTCAGGGTTATTGCATTTGTAACGCAATTTTCTTCTAATGCCGCTTCTTGGATGAACTATCAGTATATGCTAGCAAAAAGAAATTCAAACCAGGCAGCTGGATGTCATTTTTCCCCTCTAAGGAATGTCATGTTTGGAATGGCCCAGTGGGCAAAGGCGAATACATAATGGTTATTCAGAAAGCAATTAGATTCTGACCGCAGGGAAATGTTTTCTGAATGGATTGAGCTTTAATAGAATAGACCCAATAGTCTTTTTTGTTCCTCTATTTCTTATATAAGGAATCTTTTTTCCTTAGAGTTAAGATCTGGGTTAACGATGAACACATAATTATACTCTTTACACAGTTCTTCACTATGAACTCATGCATGTATCTTAATAGTTACAACAGCTGCATTCTAAGATAGATATAAATAAAAAAGTAGCTAAAGATAATTTGAGGTAAATGACTTTATACACACCCTTAACTGCAAGCACAGTTACGCTAGTGAATTTTTAGCCTTTTCATTTACAGAGACATGGTGTCACAGGAGTAGTCAGTGGTTTGGGCTGATACAAAAAACAAAAGCAAATAGCAACCCAGGCCAAAATTTAAAGGGATTTATTTGCCTTTGAGCAGATTCTAATGATTTAGAACTCTCGTATATTGTTGTGCTCTTTCTTTCCGTTCTAAGGCTTGCAAAGTTACACTGTGTTTAGAGAGCTAATAAATAACAGGCCTAATTCTGTTCTCCACACGGGCAAATCTCAAAGCAGAGACAAGAGGGGTCAGGTAGGTTATGTAAGGCAACACTGCTACCAGAGCTCACCAAAGGCTAATCAGCAGTGGAAAACAGTAAGGCTGCCATAAATAAATGTTTTATAATATAAGAAAGTTAAGTCTTCACAGTATCTAATCTCATACCTCTGTAATGATAAACTGTAAATATCTACATTACCTGAATAACCATCAATAGGCAAGATTACGTAGTAACGCATCACAGGCAGTGCAGACAGCAAAGGAGGGTGGAGGAAAAAGAATCGAAAGGTTTTTTCTTTGTTTTTCTTGTAGGTGTTCTTATATCAAGAACAGGCTGGCAATTTGCCCCACCCTAGAAGTTGCAAGGCAGTACAGAAGAGAAATAGCTTTGCTGAGTAGCTGCAGAGCAAAAAACACTCTTCTAGGTAGGGAATCCTCATCAGAGCAGCTATGTTTTTTTCTTAACAAATTACTGTTACTGGTTTTGCACTATTCCCAGTAACACTCAGATGCTCCACTCAAAAAGCACATTGCTGCACCAGCTCTAAAAGCCCCGATACCTTACAGGCTCATTTTCCTAGGGGGTTTGTCAGTTCTCAGTTGTGGCAATTATGTACACCAGGGTTGCTTCACACAGGTTTGAATGTACCAGCTGTTGCTGGTCTTCAGACAGAATCAGTTTCAAGTGTCTCTAATTAGCCAGTGGGATCAGGTGCTCTCACAAAAGATTGCAGTTGGCTCAGCTTCTTGGTACATCAAAGGTTTGGTGTTTGGTAGTGATTGACAGCTGAGGTGTGAGTGAAAATGCCTAGAGGTTACATCATCTCCTCTTCTTATACCAGGTATAACATAAGGTGGATAAACATATTTTCTTCCCATTTTGTTATTTCTTCTTTGTAAGAGGGAAGTGAGGGGGGGTGTGTCATTGAATAAATTTTTGTCTGAGCAGCCAGAGTACCTGTACATCTGTAGTACGACTCAGTTTCGATGTCTGTGATGATTTAAAAGAAAAAAAAAAGTTCCTTGTTTTGGTAGCATGATCTATAAGAGTATTTACTATGTAGTGAACAGGATCCAGTTATTAAGTAGAAGAAGGGGCTCTTGTGTTATTAGTGACATGCAAATAGCAAATGAATTCTAATCATGAAGGTTGTTCACAAGAATGATAAAACATCTGCTTGGATAGACACCAAAGTTATAACACGTGAATGATATCACAAGTCATCACATGATAACATCTTGCTCTTATGAAGTGTTTTTCACTGGTGTGCTCAGACTATAAAGCATACTTAAACAGAAATCAATACTACGGGAAAACAATTGGGAAGCTGGTAGACAGACAAGTGAAGGACATACGCTGCCAGCCAAGAGGTCAGTAGGAAGAAAATCCTTGGGTCTCAATTCCCTGATCAGTTTTCTGTCCACCACACTGCTGCAGACTACTGTCTTTTAATGTTGTTTTTTTTGAGATACAACATTATAGAGACAAGTTCAAAAAGACCAAGAGAAAAATAATCCTTTTGGACCAACCTTTCAAATTATTACAATACTATAATGGGATTTTGTCCACTGACACCCAACGTCCTCCACATCACCGGTTCAGACTTCCAGGAACACATGGGACAACTATGTTTTATGATGTTCAAATAGCGTGTGAAAGAAAATGTATACTGCAAATGTTTTTTACAGACACTCTTCAGCATATAGCCACCTTCAGAGGGAATTATCAGCATTATATTCTGGTATTTGTGAGAAGTGTATCTATTGTCTCCTTTTATACAAGTAATTTTTAAGAAATGCTGGAAGAACACAGCAACTGTTTTCCTATATTTTCTGGCTCTCTGTGAAACTGAATGTAATGGTTTATGGCCTCTTCCTCCTTTCTCTACAGATCATTTAATCAGAAGCTGGTAATCTAGTGGATGAAAATATTAAAAAGCCCATAGAAGTGTATTCAGTCTCCTGCCTTTTGCAGGCAGGCCACAATAAAATCAGTTATGAAGATGTGATGGTCTAGATTTGGAAACATTGAGCTTCTCAAATTTTTTTTGACATGCAAAATATCTGTGTATTACAGATGTTGAAGTTTACCTGGTTTATGATCTTCCCTCTAAATCTCTCTGAACCCATTGGATTGGATCCGTGAAGGGCCGTAAACACCTGAAGCTAGACTTAAGTGGTGCTTAGGTACTAACTTCAGAATATGCAAATCTCAAAAATTTAACTCAGCACTACAGACGTATGAAGTTTGCAGATATCTAAACTTTCATTCGTAAATTTTCCCAGCAACTTAAAGTTCTGTCTCTGGGCCTGCTCAGAAACACCAGTCAAGCTCTACAGTCAGGTCATCTCCCTACCTACATCTCCTAAAGGTCCTGATCCAGTTGCTGTGCTCGCTTAACAGATACCTATAATATCCACTTCCTCCTATGACAACTGCCACTTTTGTCTGGAGACATGGCTAGCAGAAACCCGCCAGAGCTTATAAAACTTGTCTTGTTTAGATGCTCTCAGGGAAGGGCAACAAGGGGTTGCTAGCAGACATGTAGAGGAAATGGGCAAACTTTTCCTGTCTTTTCAAAAGTATGTCAGGGTATTCCCACAAAGAATATTGTGGATAAAGAATTACTGTATGGCCTTCAAAGACTCTTTTTTTTTTTTTCTTGGTTGTAAAATTAGTCATTTCTTTGTTTCATTTTAAAAAGAGCAGAGCAATGTTTCTATGTGAAATTTTTTCACCTTTTCTGGACACAATAGGGAACATCAGTGATGTTTCAAAACCTGTATAGAGAGTTTCTGAAATGTTTTCTGTGCTCATCCAAGCTTCACAGGGCTTCTTATTAAACAGAGAGAATAGCAGAGACGGCAATTTCATACTTTATAGGATATAGCTACGCAGCAAAATCTTCTTTTAAAAGTTCTTTATACTGGATGCTACAGATATAGACATATTTTAAGAGAGTGTTGTTTTGAGAAGGACAAGAAGCTCCTATGCCAGTGTCCTCTCTTCACTCTTATTCCAACCTCAGCCTCGGTTCTTCTTAGATGCCCCAGGATATGAGTCAACAAAGACACGTAAATCATATCTGTATTGAAGACAGGGAAAAACTGCAACAACCGACAAGTCTGTTGTCTCATGATATGCAAATACATTAGCTGAGTAAATACACCATCATCCTTGGTATAAACCTTGCTTACAGTTCCTGACTCTTCTTTCTTTAATCTTCCTGACTTTTACTGTATCTTATTCTTAGGTAAAATCTGAAATTTAATGGATTCTTTTAATACAGTCACATTTCCAAATTCAAAGCCAAAGTGTAAGTAGGTTCTTTGCATGTTACAAGATGCCTTTCACATTTTAAAGGTGGTAAAATATTAAATGAATTTATTATAAGAATATATTGCTACAGGAGTTAGTCTTGAAATAGTGGATCATCAACGAGAGGTCACAAATTAGCCATCAAATGTACTCTGTGGGCTTTATCTTCTGTGATAATCCTGGAAAATGTTTTACAATTAATTTTAATGCACTCCTTGCATCAATTTTGAGCTGCAATTTTTCATGCATCATTAATTTACAAGTCTAAACAAGACCTGATATTAATTATTACTTCACAACAGGCAAACGTTTTATGAAGCTATATTTATATTCCTGTTTTTCATCTCTACCTATAACTGTCTGTCTGCTGAATATTTGGTACTCTGTGCTTATTTCTTCTCACATTTTGAATTTGTTAGTCTGTACTTACTAGGGAAAATACTACAATATAAAGCATGCAATTATTATATTCTTTCTTTAACCTTCTGTGGTATTTGACACCCACAGAGATTTTCCCAGCTCTGGGAATTGTTGAGTCAATGTTGTCTCAGCTACAGACCAGCAAGCATAGCTAATGTTTTCAAAGCTGTCAGAAGCTGCACTCTTGAATCTATCATTTATACCCTTAGACAAAAGTGATCTGATTTTTAGAAACAAGAAACCCCAGTAAATTGTCGACTGAAATAATGAATAGTAATTATTAGCATTCTTAATTAGCAAATAGAAACAATAGTCTATATATACTCTCATGTATTTGTGTCTAGTCATACCTCCTTCAACAGGACCAGTTTGGCCCATTAAACAGCCTGTTACATTAGAAAAGCTGTTCTTAGCTTGGGATTAGTATTTCACAGCAGCAGCCAAAGGGACACCATAATCCAGGTCATACCAATAAACAAATTGCAACCAGTATCTCCGAGAACAGCTGTTCTCATTCAGTTTAGAAATGAATGTGAATGGACAAAAATACCAAACTTTAACGTGTGTCTAAAAAATCTTCTTTACACATTTAAAGAATTTGAGAATGTTTTAATTCTAGAGCCAACCAATAGCTTTGTAAAGGCTAATAAACAAAAAAAACAAAAAAAAAAAAAGAGGGGGAAGACTATTGTCAAAGAGTTTTCCCTTAGAGAATTGCCTGGAGGACATGGTGAGAGAGGTGAAGACTGCTTCTCATCACGCAGCTAAGGGGTGGAGGTTTCTTCCTTCACTGCAGTGATTCCTTGGCCTTTCCTGCCACGCTGGCCCTCATTCCAGTTATGGCAGGACATCGAGATGAAGGCTGCAAGTACCAGACTGATCTCCCAGCCCTGAGAGCACAGAGCTCTCAGCCACTGCTGATGTTGCAAGGGGAAGGGAGGGGAAGAGGAGGAAAGCACCCTGGTGTCAGGGAAGAGATAGTCTTCTTCACCCTGTATCCAAACAGCAGCTGGCAGGAGCTACCGTCATCCTGCCTTGGAATTAGGTCTCTGATTTAGCCTACCCCACCTATTTAACCGGCCTGGGTTTATGTTTCCTTTGCAGCAGTAATGCAGCCGGGCCAGTCTGGCTGACCTCAACTGGCAAGCCCACAGCTGAGAGTCTCATTATAGCTCGTGGTGATACGCTGTACTTTTACATCAAGAGCTGAAATAACAAACTCGGTTCATGCAGGGGGCAGAGCTTTGGACTCATCTCTGCTTGAGAGGCCTGGTTATTTATTAATTATATTTAAAGTTTTATAACAGCTTAAAAGGAATGTGAGCCAGAGGCAACACTTCCAGTGAAGCCTCCCTTGTGGAATGCTTGTGTAATTCTCCTGTTTTAGTGCTGATTTGTGCAGCTACGAAAGGCTCCAGTCTGTTCCCTTCTCGAATGCCTCCACTGGTCTTGGTGATTTCTTCATCCTTTGACATGTGAGTGTTCTGACAGGCAGACCCCAAAAGCACTACTTTGTTGTGCAGTCCCAGTGCGTGGGAGCCCAACAGGCTGACCAGTGCCAAATCTTGCCCAGTCACTTTCTAAGGAAAATCGGTAAGACTCCTGCCTGACGATACCCACTCCGCAACACTGGAGAGAATGCTTTGCAAGCTACTTCCCTTCTTGAAATCCCTCTCATGGTAACAGGGAGAGTGTGGTTGGTAGACTGCAGGGTCCGAGTCTCTGATCCAGAGCCTGCCAAGGTCAGAGTATTAAAGGCTGGTGCAAGGAGACAAGTTCAGGTTAGTTAAGAATTTGTGTGTACCGGCTCGTTGAGTCAGGAAAGGCCTGCATAAACATAAGTATGATTTGCCGTGGCCTTTTACTTGGTGTAGAGCAACCATTTACTTGGTAGTAGGCACTGCTGAAGTAGAAATTCCTTGATGTGAGTGGTTTGGACTTCAGAACACTGCACGGAGTAGGAACGGGGGAAAATAGTTTTGGCTGAGTCTATTTGGGGCATGGATCGCTAAGGACTGGACTCTGCCATAACGCTGCTTGTAAAGGTGCCTGGTGTCAATCACTTCCGTGAGCCTACTCCCGGTTTCCTCTGACGCGGAAGGACTCCGGGGAGCTGCTGGCATCTACAGCCATCTGCTGGCTTGTTCCTGCATCCTGAAGGCTTCAGCACTCCCTCCTGCAAGGCACAACGAGAAGACTGGGTGTCAGTCTTTCATGCCACCAACGTCTTTTTAAACAAACTTCACCTATTTAATTTGAAAGCAAATTCTTGTTCTGAACAGAACTTCTGAGATCTTGATAGCCTTTGTATTCTCTCTCTTTTTGTATACAGTCCCTCTCTCTTTTAAACAAGCCAAGAGTTACTTCCAAACACTAAGCTCATATTAGCTAATGAAAACGTTGCAGTTTTGCAGAGCAGATTAGTATAATAATGCCCATTTTGCAGCAGAGAGTACTGAGAAGTAAGTCAGGTAAAGGTTCAAGGTCTCTCAGCAGCATTACTGGTGCAGACTCTCATCTGACCTTTCTTGCCTACACAGTTCGTTACTTTCTGGTGTTTCTTGAGATGCTGGCCCCAGGGAAGGAGAGGCTGGGAGATAAGATGTGCTGCACCCTGTTAGGGAGTATATGAGAAGTCCCTAGAAATCATTTCACCCTTTGTCCTCCCCTACTGCTGAGTTTAGCTTTGCAGGAGCGCAAGCAGGGAACGGCAGGCCTAAGAAACACAACGTAAGCTGAATGTATTGTAGAGAGGCTGCAGGTTGTACTTTGATTAAATGAATTTGCATAGCCAGTATTAGCTATATCCTAACGTGTTTTAAAAGATGTTAATCAATTAAGAAGTGCTTAGAAAATTATATGCAAACTAAATAAAATACAGCATAGGAAGGCATGCTTAAGGGAGTGGCTCCTGAGAGGTTCCTTCAGCTTGCTGTTTGTGGATAAGCTGCCATCCTGCTTCAGCAAGGCCTCATCGAGATAAGCCAGTAAGTGACTGCTTTGATTTTAGCAAGAAAAGATATTATCTGTCCTTCTTGATTTCTTTTAAATTAACATGCAACTTTCTGTAGTGATGTTATAGGTTTCATAAACAAAGCCAGCAAAGGTAACAAATGTTAATTGAGCCTACTAACCTCAATTTAATATGATAATCAACATCTTTTGTTTTTTCCTTTCCTGTGTTGCTGACTGTGTCATTTCTTCCCTATTCCCCTGCTCGGTGCATTAACCCTTCAGTTACCCCGTTGATTTAATTTTTCCTAGAAGAAAAACATCTTCCTGGCCCATTATGTGTCCCTTCTGACCTCTGACCTTTGGTGCTGTCCAAATGAATAAAACTGGAACACCTCGTCCTGGAGCTCTCGTTGTCTAAGACTATAACAAAAGAAGAAGTGGACGAACAAACTGACTGTGGTGGTAATAAGGCAATAAAAAAGATGGCTGTGATCTGGAGTCTCAGACCAGTTTCAGTCTCCTCCTGCTGTCTCCCCTCCTCACATACCCTCCTAGTAATATCACTGGAAGTCTACTTCCTAACCAAGGTTCAATCCTGCACATCATCCACATCCTCTCTGATGTATCTGTTGCCCTTGAGACTACTATTAAATGCTTGTCCTTTGATACCTTGTGCCATGGGATGTCATGACTTTTCTATGCTCTTTTTCTCTCAGTCTAGACTTTCACTCAAGCATCTCCACCCAAAGCTTTTTCTCCCACCTTAAAGTGTAGCCCCCTCAAAACTTGCTGGTGCCCCTTCCCCTCCACCTTCTCATTCTCTGTCCTTGGGTGACCTCTTCTGCTGATGTGGATGTAATTATTACCTCTATGCCAAATACCCTTAAAATACTTATTTATTGCTGATCTGCTGCATATCTGTTTCTCATCTCACTGCCTCCGTAGTGCTACATCCTGACAGACAGCTTGCTACCAAACTCACTGAGATCCAAAAAAGGAGCTCATTAAAAAACAAACCCAACCACACAGCTTTCCCTAGCTCTCTGGCCAGCAGCCAGTGTGTGTGTGTCAATTTTAATGTCTTTGATATTTAAATTTAGCTCTCTTTTACTGCTGATACCATTTGGCAGAAGGTGTACTTACAATGTTATTCCCAAAGCTACTCACCAGGCATCTCTGCTACACTCAAACCTTCCCAGGAACCCACTTCTGTGAATAACAAAATTTAGGGATGAGTGAGGTATCAGTGCTGTCCTAACTGGCTGAAGGGATGGTTTTCTTGTTTTCACTCTCTTCTTTCTGCTCTTCGTATGTCTTTGTGCTGTATCAAGTCTTCACTTCTAGCCAAGGACTGTCTTTAATTGTTCATGGCATATCTTCAGGTTTCTTGGAAAATTAATGTGTTTGTGCAGTTCTTTCATAGAATTACAAGAAAGAAAAAAAGTATTTTAGTAACAAGACAGTGTGACTATACAGCTGCAATGCTGAAATGTGGTATCAGAGGCAGATATATTGTCTGTCTGAGAACGTTGTACTTCTAGGTCCCAAATGTGATACTAGTTGTGCAAGGTAGTGCAGACTGGGCTAGAGCTTTTCACGTGTTGAATGTCTCGGTTTAAAAACAGAAAAAAACCCTAAGTTACCTGACAGCTGGACTCAGTAAGATTATTTTGATTATTTTAGGGGATCTTTTTAGGAAACTTCATCACTTCAGAGTTGTGCAAGTATTATCTTCATGTATTTCTTAACTTAGGAATTCTTCTTCATTGCAGTTCCTAATTTTTCTTTTGAGAAGAATCTGAGAAGGATTCCTCTTTGTTTATTAGGATACAGTTATGTAAATTTTTAAGACTTTACAGATTGTCAAGTTACACAACTGGGATTCAAGTGCTTCTATGTAATTTTAGGTGATTTTGACCAAAACATAGGTGCTATTGATTATAATTAATAAATAAATATGTTTTAAAAAAAGAGAAAGTTAGTGACAGTTACTTAGGTGTTGTCAAAACGTGAATATGTTTATTGTGCCTTGATACCAACCTCTATGTCATTACAGCACCCAGATACTTTCAATTTAGACAGAAACCCCACTGAGATTCAGGGAACAAACTTTTTGCCCATCCTATTTCACCTGGAGGATTTGATATGATGTATATGCTGACATGCAGTTCCATACAGCCATGGCTGAAAGAATCTGCCTTTTTCCGTAATAGTTCAGAAGTGAGGCATTCACCTAGACCTAATTCTTTTCCAGTTTTTATCCCAGGACATTGGAAGTGGCTAGGTAAGTGCTATAATCACCCAGCTATTCAGGGCAGAAGTTCTAAACTCTGTTTTCCATAAAATGCTTAGACACTAATGAGGGTTGGTCACAACACCTACTTCTTGAATGCTCCAATGACCATATTGTGGTATGATACTCATTGGTTCTCCTTGTCCTGCTGAATATTCAGGTATGCCACAAAAAGCAGAACTACTGCAGGAGATCAGAATGTCCTGCAGCAGATGGGTAGAGTGACAGCAAAGAGGAGGGAGCTCTGGATTTAAACCTTCTCCAGAATAAAGGCACCTAGACTTTGGTGTCCCACATTGTAGGTGACTTACCCAGGCAACTAGATAATTACCCTGAGCATTCAGGTGAATGGTCAGTTCCTGGCTATCCTTTGATAGGGCTGATGACCTTCATTCTGTCTCAGAGGAGTTCTTCCCAAGAGGAGAACTACGCCTCAGCATATGCAGAATTAGAACCACGAGTGAAACAGTTAGAAAACAGTTAGTAAAGCTGCCATAGATAAAGTCTTCTAACTAGATAATTAATCTTTTATGAACGATTGCAAAAAAGGTCTCCCTTTTGCCCGCTAGCCCTTTTTTGTTCATGAAAGCCTTATTATTAAGCTGTAGAGAAGACCTGCTTCTTTTTAGCTTCTTAGAACTATCCAGCAAGAGCTTTAGCAGGGGATACTTAAAAATGCAAGTTACATTAATTTTATGTACTAAATTTGGCAGATATAAAAATTAATTAGTTCTTCCAGCAACAGCTCAAGAGTAGTATTTAGCTGCGAAGTTACCTTTGACTTGTCCTTTATTGCATCTTTCTCTTACACAGTTTTTGTTCACAATATAATCCAAAGCCTGTTAAATTTAGTGGGAACTGTGTTGTTGCTTCTGTTGCTCAACTGGAGGGTTTTTCTCATGGTGCTTTAAAAGATCTGCAGAAATACAAGCAGGAAAGTTTTAGTCTGAGAAGACTGCTTGATGTAAATTAATTATTGAACACATTAATATTCATAAGGGACCCAATTATCTGGGAAAGTCATAGTGATCTTATTTGCTGATTAGCAAAGAAAACATGGGCATGATATTTTTCTTAAGTTCACCTTGTTGACTAAAATTTGTGTCAATGAGCAAGTGCAAGGTTAAGATGGAGTAAGAGGATAATCACACTGCTGAGGTAATAACTATTGAAGTAGAAGTGATAGAAATGCAACTGAGTGATTTTTCAGCAGGTAAGAATCACAGAGTCACATGATAATTTAGTCTGGAAGGACCTCTGGAGGTAGGTTGGTCCAGCTCCCCCATCAAAGCTGGGCCAAATTCAAAGTTGCATTCCTCAAGGCCTGCAGGGGACACTGAAGTGTTAACAAAACGTGAAGCGGGAAACACCTGAGCGAAGGCTGTAGATATAATTAGGTATAAAAGGCATACTGAAGGGTGGGTCTTTGGAGTTTCATCCAGGGAAAAATGTTTTTTGAAGTCATCAAGTAGCCATGTGTGGCCAGGCAGTGTTAAAAGTAAGTGAGATAAAAGGCTGAAACCTTATCTAAAATGAGTCCTTTAATTCTGATCATAAGGGAAGGTCTCCCAATTTTCGCTAAAATAAACCTCAGACTTCCTAGCAAAATGCCAGTGATTCAGGACAGCCATAGATGTAGTAAGTAGCAGCTGGGCCTTATCTAACAATTTAATCAAATAGTCAGCATCCCCCCAAATTTTGACTCCCTTACTGAAGGACCACTGCAGAAGCGGCTCCCAGGAGACACCTGCTGCAGGCCTCCAGGGATGAGAAGAGAGCTTCACAGCACCAATGTGTAGGGAGAGTGGCCAAGCTGTAGCAGTGTCTTCCTGAGACTTGGTGTGTGATGAGCAGGAGCTCTATGCATGCAAACATCACCGTGTCATGAAGAGTAGAGCTTCCCGCTCGCGTGCACGCCTCCTGGCGCATACGTGCATTGCTCTCCATCACATAAATTACAAGCAGAGAGGATTAGTTTATTCCCACTCCTGGGAAGGGTCACCACCTTGAGATTTTACCCAGGATGCATTCAACCTTGTTACAGCTCTGCCCACTGCTGTCTTCCTGACTCCCATTGAGGGTGAGAACCAAAGGCAAGTGAAGTTCTTGCGGGAACTGACCTTGTTCAGCAGGATTCTGCCATGTTCAGACAATTTTCAGGTTGCCTCTGTACAGCAAGGAAAGGCTGACTCGCTTGGTTGTTATGATGCACAAAAGTTACTCAGTATCTTCTGGGAACTTTAATAATTTAATTTTGGTTTCTACTATTTCCACACTGAGAATGCTGCCATTTTTGCAGCTGAGATTGGGCTGATTTGACAGCTGGAAAAAAAATTGATAAAGATTCTTATGGAGCAATTTGGATTTTTTTCCCTACATCACCTACATTTTTTTTGAAAGCCCCAAAATTAAAAGATCAGGGAACTATTAACTTATATAAGACTTTGTGAATGCCTAATTTCTCCTTGCATTTGCTGCTTATTTTTCTCCCCATCGTTTGCTTTTTGTTTTGAACCACCCATGCCAGCACAGCCTTACCGACTGTGCATGTTTCATTATTCAGGTCTGATGTATTGGTGATGAAATTTTTGGGATCTGCCAGCTATTTTATTGTCTCGTGCAGTGCCATAACACTTGTTTTAATTTTGCATTGAAGGATTAAAAAGACGGCCAGTCAGAAAAGCATGTAAAAGTCTGATCAAAAGGTTGTATTTCTAGTGGCAGATTTTTGGATTTATGTAAGACCCATAGACTGAATTTTTTTGTCCTTTCTGAAATGGTTACCAAAATGTACAATGATAATTTTTGTAACGTGACCTCTCCAACATAAGTTTTATCAGAAGACTGGTGTGGGTACAAATGGAAGATTCTGAATAATAATAATTTGCATTATAAAATTACTAAATTAATCTCAAATAGTATCTTCTCCAAGCTGTTTTGAATTTAAAGCATTAGAAGTTGCAGACTGCCTCCCTTAGAAGATCAGCTTGAAGAGCCCCTCAGTCCAGGGGCTTGGACAGGAACGCATACAGCCAGAGCTAAGGAAGATAAATTAAGAAAGGTTTTAGTGGTTAAAAAAAAAAGAGGATGGGATAGGGCCTGTAATATATTAACATTAACAACAGAAAGGCAGAGGAAAGACTTATGGGTGTGATCTTGAGAAGAAGCTGAAAAATGGTCTTTCTGGGTCCAGGCCCTGGTGTCACACACACCCACTTTTACGTCATGAAATTTCCTACCAATGTTTGCTGCTTCTGCCTACGCAGAAAACAGGTTTTATGCACTTTTTTTTTCAAATAAACAAGATTGTAATGCGAACATATCTATTTTGTATCAGCAATTCTTATTCAAGTAGAAAAAATCCTTGCAAGGCCTTGCAATTTGATGATCCACTTCAGTGAAAAGGGCAACACTAGTCAATAACATCTCAAACACAAAACTCTTCAATAGACCTTGCAATGCTTTGGAGAGTTGACTTTTCGTTAGCATTTTCTTCTGCGGCAGTCACAAAGTCAACTGAAACATCAAATTACATCTCTGCTTTTTCTCAAGTACTGAAGAACAATGTGTGTGATTATGTACAATAATCCAAGACTGAAAGGAGAATTGCTCAAACTAATCTTCAAAGGAGGCAAATCTGGAGACAGCAGACAAACAAAGAAACTGAGAAGTTTTGGGAAAAAAATAATTGAGAATCAGCAGACAGCCTGAAAATGAACTAGAAATCTCAAATATGTTTGGTACCGCCTAAAGCAAAAGCAGGACTTTATATAATGGGAATTTCTACAGAGATAATTAGAAATGCATAAGAAAACTTTAGAAAAACAAATTCCTGAATTCTTGACATTTATGAATACTTGACACTTGTGAGATACTGAGAGATAAATCCCTTTTTTTTTTTATTTTTAAGGCAAATATGTACTTGTGAGTGTATATGTGTGTGGTTTAATTATAGATGGAAAACTTCAAACATGGAAAGCTAATAAAATGCAACACATCCATTTAGTTTAGAAAAAGGACTGATACAAAGTTTTCATAGATGACAATAAATCAGATTAGAACAGGATTTTCTTGCAGCTGCAGATTCACCTTTAGGTCTCTGACACGCACGCAGCGACAGATTAAATCTGGTTGGCTGAAATTGTTCTTTCTCTGGCTGTCCGCCAAACCTTTATGGCAGAGCTAATGCCACAGTGTTTTAATAGAAGCATAGCTTGTGGTTGCCTAAAATATGTAGAAGGTGACATCTGAGTTACAGACATGAAGAGATGGCTCCATCATCTCTCCAGAGAGTCAGTGCAGGCGTTAATCACACTCAGCATTAAACATTTGAGCCTTAGTCCTCCTTTGAATGACTCTGGATTAGTTCGCAGCCACTGCTTTTGAGCCACTGCGGCTTGATTAAAGAACTCTTTGGCACATGGGATTTTTTTTTTACCCAAAGGTGTTTCTGTCCTATAATCCAGTCACTTCTCTGTCATTTATTTGACAAATTCAACACAGTGAATTTCTTAAACATCCTAGTGAAATGCATTTTATCCAGTCTAAAAACTCAGGTGTGGTGTTCTTTTGCTCATGTTGTTTTCAGTTTTTAAGGTTGATTTTTGTCCTTGAGAACACAAATTCCCACAGGCCATTCTGGTATCATTGCCAGCTATGTTACATACCACAGTAAAATCATTGTACGTTTCCTACTCACTCTGCTCATTTATACAGCCAAAGATGACTATTTTAATACTTCTTGCTACAGCACTGTGATGGTTATGCATGTTTAGTGCTTTTTGCAGCTGCTTCTTTCCACGACACAGTCTCTTATTTTATATCGACTGAAGTGTCAAGGCAGCTTCGAAGACCTGTGACCCTAAAAATAGGTGAAGCATGAGCTGAGCCTCATATACCTATTAGTTTTTAAAAAAATTCTGCATCAAGCACTTAAAACTGAAAAGCAGGAAAAGCTAAAGACGCAGATTGAGAAGTCCAAATAAACAGAAATGAGTGATTAAATTGAAAACTAGTTAAATTGCTGAAATCGCCTCCCGTCTACCTTCGGCCCATTTGTACTGCAAAGCAACGCATGCAGGCAGCAGCGTGGCCGTGAGTCAGACCCCGAGGTAGAGACAAAAGCCGAGAGGGTTTGGGCATGTCATTCCGCAGAACTCCACCAGAGGGGGGCAGTAGCCACAAGCAGAGCCTGCTTGGGAAATGGAAACGTCCGCAGGGGGGGTTGCGGGGAGGCTTCACTTCCGTGGCAGCGGTTCTGGGGGGGCTCTTTGGAGACGGAGGTCCAGCCCCAGCGCGGCTGCTGCTTAGACAGCGCTACCTCAGTTGGTTTCAGGATTCTAAATTAGCTGAAATACTAGTTGATAATTACATGTATTGAGGTAAACGTGGATTGAAAAATATCCTATCGGTCACTTCAGCTTTTGAGATAATAGGAAAAAAGTCTGACTCTAGAAAGAAATACAGCAGCACCCAACAGTAGAACTTGTTCCCATGCCTTCACAAGAAAGGAAAATAAAAACCAGATACACCTATTTTACAGGGAACGTTACTGAGTCAAAACTATAGATCTCATTTAAGCCAGCACTGTCTCCGTGTGACTGCACCATACAGAGCAGTACTTAAATCCATATTTAAGCCCTTCTCTTACCTTTTGGCCCTAGACACCTTGTGTGGGTTTTCCGACCTTGAGAGTCTGAAACAAGAAAGTCTAACACTTGAGTCTTGTAAAGTCTGGTTCACATGCTGATTTTTCAGTGCAGCTCCATTCTCTTTTTCTCAATGCTGAATGCTTAGTAGAGAAGTACTTCTGTAATCAGGACACTGTGATAGCTGTATATCTGCAGAATAAAAAGCTCAGCCTCAGGGTACTGTTGGGCTCATTTCCAGACAATCCAGCACGTCCCAATTTCTCCAGCACTGATGGAAGCTGAAATGAAAGCGTTCTTGAAAGTCATCCCAGTTTTAGCTAAGAAAAACAAACTTGAGATTGTACCTTTAGGGAAAAGTGTGTCATTTCAGGTAAATTCAGTGTGTTTATTTTTCTTGATGTTTATGTTTCCCCTGCAGTACATTTGCACTCTTTATGCACATCTTTCTCCTTTCAGAAAGGTTGGTGATTGCTGGTTACCTCTGCTGTTGTCCTGGAGATGAAGGCAACTGACAGCAGCTGAAGCTCAGATCTATTACAAGAGATTGCAGTGAGAAATGCGGTAACTGTAGGCTGAACTCCTGGTCTGGAGGAAAGGGACATGGCCTCTTGCCCACTAAAGGTGTCTATCAGCTCGTTACATGCAACCAGAGAGTCCTGTAGGAGGCCACAAATGCTGTTAAAGTGCTTCCCACAAAGGTTTCATGCAGGAATACTCATCTACATTTTGACAGCTGGGCTCTAGAGCATCTAGAGACTGACCATGGGTAGAGCGCTCTTGGAGACACTACTTATCCCACCAGTCCTTGCTGTGTACCTGCTAACCACCGTGTTTTTTTCCTCACCCTCAGTGAATGAGTCAAGGAAGGGGGATTACCCAACGAGAGCATGAGTCCTCTTGTTCTTCCACCAGTCCCTAGTGCCTGTGTTTGTGGCTGGTTGTAGTGGGCAGCTAGGATACAGGCTCTGCAAAGCCTGACCTCCTCAAGCGCTGTATGGAGGATGTCCATTGTCTGCCCCGCACATGATTTGTGAAGGACCCAACCGCTCCCTAGAGGAAGAGACAGGATGGGAAGGACCATCAGTGAGCCTGATTCTGCTCATCAGCCTTGACTGAGCTGAAAGAGGCTGGCATTCTTGAAAACCAGCCTGGTCTTATATGCAGAAGAACAAATTTGGGAGCCAGGGACCTGCCCTAAGCTAGAGGAGACAGAACCTATGGGACATGGACTTGGGCTTCAAAAAAACATGTGGAAGAAGCTAGAGCAGAGGTCGGGCTAGAGCAGGACATTCAGCAGTCACCCTTTAGAGATAATGAGGCAGACAAGAAGGATGGAGACAGGCAGCAGTTTTGGCAGCTGTCTGTTCATAATTGTATCAGTGAAGCAGGCTTGAGCCATGGTAGGCACCTGAATAGTTCCATCATAGAAAGACTACTTAGTGAGCTTGCTTTGAGGTACTGGGAACACCCCTCTGGTAGAGGAACACTAAGTTAGAAGGCAGTGCAACCTCTCATCTAGGGGTTCCACTGTCTCTCATGCAAGGCCAAGTCTGATGTAGCACAGCTGAGCAAATGTCAGTCACTTTTATCAAGAAAATTTTTAGGATGTGAAAAAATACATGAACTAAAGCCTTGCCAGATAAGAAAAACAAAAAAAGAAGTGAAGCCTTTGAAATCGTAACAGCTAGCAGCATAAGGATTAGAGGAGAATTCTGATCTGAAAGGTATAAAATCCTAAAAAATCAAACGAGGAGATCAGAAGACAGCAGCTCAGCAACACTGAGGATGTCTCTGCTGCACAGAGCAATGAAGGTCAGCCTCTCCCCACCCGACTGACGTTCTTCTGAAAAGCAAAGAGCCACAGGGCACCTTAACTAGGGCAGTGTGTGTATGCTTAGCCCAGTACCTCATTAGTTCTGGCTCTGTATTTGTTATGTGTTTTAGCCAACAAATTTTTGGGTTTTGCTCTTCAGCTGCGTTTATCCTGCCTGAACAGTTTTTGCTCAGACAGTAAAAGTTACCTGAACAAAGTGGCCTCTCATACCCTCGTCTGGTCAGGGTGAATCACTGTAAAGATCAGTATCCTCAGGGAGGTGAAATAAGGGATGATAAATGCCACTCATTAAACTTGGAGTTCACAGGAAAATACTCATTTCTCCGATCCAAAAGAGTAATTTGTCTAGGAGTACTTTTTCCAGTTTTTAAAGATGAAGAATGACAGAATCATAGAATCATAGGTTGGAAAAGACCTTTAAGATCATCAAATCCAACCATTCACCCAACACCACCATGCCTACTGAACCATATCCTGAAGTGCCACATCTACACGTTTTTTAAACACCTCCAGGGCTGGTGACTCCACCACCTCCCTGGGCAGCCTGTTCCAACGCCTGGCCACTCTCTCAGTAAAGAAATTTTTCCTAATATCCAATC
>Ga0065711_1005746_pt2 | contig 19282 bp, 8 predicted proteins | sample Hoacrofraction12_FD_59098 | JGI IMG/M metagenome (GOLD analysis project Ga0065711, IMG submission 59098) | Hoatzin crop microbial communities from Cojedes, Venezuela - Epithelial fraction 12 v2 (version 2) | ecosystem: Host-associated > Birds > Digestive system > Esophagus > Crop | place...
ACCAAATAATTCATTTGTAAGAGTGACTGAAGTACCAAGCTTACTTCCAGTCATTCATTCCTGGATCTGGCATGAATCACATGGCTTCAAAATAACAAATGTATTAACTTGAAAGAACATCCATATTAAAACTACCATATTTACAGGACAGGGGCACATGTGAGGTTCTACTACTTGTTTTTACTTTTATTTTGTTAACTTTGTGCACTGATGATTGGGTTCTAGTTAGAGCAATAAAGCAAAAAGAAAGCCAAAACGAATATGGTGCTGTACTTTTGTACTGGATACTGCCAAAGAGACCTTCTTTGGAAAGCAGTGACATCCAGTGTATCACCCAATTGATCTGAGTGAACAGTTTGTAGGTGATAGAAACATTCCTTAGTAGATTACGTATTTTTGTAGAACTCAACAATGAGAGAATAGCAGAAAAAACATTATGAACACTGAGACAGTGACATTATGAACAGGGCTGAGAGCCCTGGCACAAATGAAATAGGCCTGAATATGTGATTACAAATTTCTATAAAAATCAAGAGGCAGAGAAGTAGTTAATAAATCAGGTAATGTCTTTGGTGCTTTGTGATTAAAATGAATGTGCTTGTGCCACATCCAGTTGTTTTTGAAACATGATAAGAGGGTTTTTTTTTTTTAAATTCTGGATCCAAGATAACAGAAAAGTAATTTCAACATTGTTTTCTGTTAATGTTTGGAGAAGATCTTGAAACATCTGGCAAAAAGTAAGGGAAATATGAAATGCTTGGAAAATACCGTAAAGATGTTGGTATAATTCTGTAAATATTGAGCATGACTGGTGACTCTGTTTCTGAAAGAATCAAAGTCCGGTAACTTGGCTGTTAATAGATTTTTATTGCTATGTAACTGTGTGCCATTTAGATGCAATTAGGCCACCTCCTCCTCCACCTTCCCATTACAAATGCTCATATAAACAGCACCTACAGGAAATCCACAGGTTGTCCTTTGTTTATCGAAAGAGGTACTTTTGTTGTTACTGTTGTAATAAATGCTTATATAGAATTATAATAGTATCTGCTAAAATCCATCCAAACAGTTTGAAATTCCACTTGGCTGGTGCAGAATTTTCTGAGGAATTATCCTTTTCCACATATTTCCTCCTGCTTCTCAGAATACATTAAGCTTAATTAGAAGAAATATTTCAAATATTGTTGATAGCTTCTACATGAAAAGAGGATGCATAGAATGATAACTCATCCTCTCTCTCTGTTTTTCTTCTTATTTCCTTTCTCTTCTTTCACCTCCTAATTCAAGGAGAGGAATAAATTGGGTGATATTCCAATTCCCTGTCCAGCTGGTGAGGATCTTGTTTCACAGGATACAGAGCTGTCATCTTCAGCCAAAGAGGATAGTTTACAGACTGAATTCCTGGCAGAAGAAATACCCTCCGGAGATGAATATGAGTGTATATCACCTGATGATATCTCTTTGCCACCGCTTTCTGAGACACCAGAATCCAACCGCCTGCATTCTGAAACAGAGCTAGAAGAGCAGTGCTGCTGTAGTTCTCATAGTCTGCATGTCAGTTCCTTGAGCCTGCAAATGCAGAAAACCACTAGTATTAAAAAAGTGATGGAAGCATCTGATCTCTTAATAAATTCTGCTTACGCTGATGCTACAAATAATAGAATGGAAAGCCCATCCACTCAGTGTGAGAAGTTTTGTATCTCTGCAACAGATTCTGGTCCAAAAGTCAGAGCAGTGTCTCCTTTGACTTGTCGCTTACAAGGAATATCTGAAGCTAGCACTGTGTCCTGCGCTGTAAATGCCAAACCAGTATATAGCATGATGAGTGAAGTGTGCCAGACACATTCGCAACACCTTGAACTTCATAAAAGCATGGCAGAAACACAAGAACAATTGCATGGCTTGAATAACTGTGCTAAAACCCAGGACAGGCTGCATGCTTTGCCTGATGCATTCTCAGGTTTCGTGTTTCAATCAGACGCCGCCAGAAGCAATCAGAGGCAGATGGTCACCCGAGAAGGGATTAAAAGTTCATCAGAAAAGAACAGCATGGCCAGCCTAACTGGACAGGTGCCTAACTTCTCCCAGCTTCTATCTAACAAAACCGTCATGGAAGGTTCTCCGGTAACATTGGAAGTAGAAGTAACAGGATTCCCAGAGCCTACACTGACATGGTGGGTAGCTTATAATGACTAGTAGTAAATATACCTATTAGCAAGACACCTTGAACCACTTAAAAGGAAATCAATTAATCTCTAGACTAGAATAAATGGCTTGTATCCTTTCTGCTCCACACTTCTGCATGATTCCCACCTTCAGAATTGCTTTTGACAATTAACCTACTTGAAATAATATCTCTGTATAGTCAATTTTATTAATGTTGAGAGTATCAAACTACTGCAAGCATATCCAATGTTTTTTAATCAAATATATAGTTTTTGTATTCTGGAATATGACATTCCACTTGTTCCATAATTTAAAACAAATGTGCACTCCACATCTACCATAAATAAATTCAGTTGCATTTGCTTAGGATCTTGGCACTGTATATGGGCAGACAGACACATAACACGTGTGTGCATGCTAAAATATTTATATAGCCATTACATATATAGAGGCACACGTTTATATATATGTGAGAGTCAGTTGTTGAAAGCTGGAGAGGGGTTACAGGTTGAAAAAAGCCTGAAGTGTCTACACTAAGAGAACCAGGTTTATATTGTATATTTCTGTGCACTTTCTCTCTCTCTGAATTGCTGTATGTCTATTAATGTTACTGTATACTGTATTTGTGAGAAATACAGATATGTAATATGAACATCTTTTAAGGTTACTTTTTAGAAATTGCCTGCCAAAGGGAATGGGGACTGAAGGAGGGGCGGGATTTCAAGATTTTGGTAGTAGTCCTCTATATATTAGCATATTTTCCTACAATTTTACCTTATTTGCAGTTTCTCCATTTACTCCATTAGACTTTCACAATGGAGGCCTTTCTTCTAATGTATTAAAAAAACATAGGCCTCTTACTGGAAACACGATGTCAAGATTATTATGACACGTGTAAAGACTTAGGCAAACTATAACATTTTAGTAAGCTGAATGTTCTTCTATGGTTCTGAGAAAAATACTGGACACTGCAGCCTTGGTGCTATACTGTGTTGGTATTAATAAAGTTACTCTGTTTTAAATCCCGCTATCGTTCACTTTGAGGAGTGTGTTGTTGGTGAAACAAGAGGTACCTTCACTTTTATTTTATTGTAAGAAAGCATTCATTTTGGTCAAAAATATATACGCTGGTGATATGTGGTCTTTTAAAAAATAACATTCAGCTGAAAGCATTTTGCTAATTAGAAATCTATGAAAACAAAAAATGCGGGGTTTTGTAATTAAAAAGTCACCAATACTATGTATTTTGTACTGATGTAGGCGTTTTATTGGATATACATGTGGAAAAACTTTTCTATGTTTGTGTTAGGTTAAATGTAGCTTATGCTGAAACATCACAAGGCAAGAAGAGCCAGAATTTTCCCTCACTTCCAATATGTAAATCAGGAGTCAATACCAATACATGGTGACAGATCCTCAAATGTTAGAATATGACACCAGTTCTCTGAAATAACATCCTGGTGTGTGCTAAGTAAATGTTAAGTGGACTGGGGTGGACTAACAGGTCCTTGACTGTTCTTTATACTGAAGGCACAAGTTCATAAAGTTTGTACATTGCTTATGCATCTTAAGAGCCTATTCATGAGTTGAATGTGGGTTGACTCAACACCTTATTAGCAAAAATGTTTCAGCACAAAACTGAGGGTCCAGGGCTTCATGCTACTCTCTCCCATACTGCATTGAAATAACTGTGACTCAGTCCATTGAAAACCATTTTCAGAACCACATTTTCTAGTATTAAGAATCTATTATCCAGCAGTTTGAATTTTTTAAATATTCATCTGTATTTTCATATAACTTTAAAACTGAGGAATGAGAGCACAGCAGTGAGCTCTATCTCTTGCTGCCAATGTAGTGTTACAGAGGTGGTCTGAATTTGCAAAGTTCTGCTTGGCATACCATGATATAAATCTGACTTGAAAACTGACTCTCTGCTTCAGGTACAAGAAGGGCCAGAAACTGACTGCAGATGAGCACTTAAAGCTTTTACAGAAGGAGACAAAGCATACTTTGTTCATTCAGAAGGTGTGTGATAAAGATGCTGGCCTCTATGTTGTTCGGGCTAAAAATTTGAACGGCACTGTCTCATCAAGTGCCATTCTCCACGTGAAAGGTAACAGGCCACCAATTACAAGAATAGACTGGATAATGCTGTGTGTCATCTATATTAGCGTATCACTAATGTACTGGCTATTCACAAAATAAGTACAATATTGACTGCACTGGACTTAATACTCACATGCTAAGACAACATTAAATTTATTTTCTGATGCTGCATCTTTCACAGTCTGTACCAAACCTTTTATGTGTTACACTCGATAGATTGCTTGTTTCTTTAATAACAGTATTATGTGCTTATTTTCCTTTCTCATAGTGATGTTGAGATAAAAAAGTTACCAAGATCTTCTAGAATCCGAGGCAGAGTTTCACTTTGTAAAAATGTTGGCATTACAAAGTGTTGGAAACAGTTTTAATGGTTATAGGTATTAAACGCCAAGATACGCTCAGATAGAGTGGTCACAGTAATGTATATTTTATGATATGTCTTTTTTTGGGAGGGGGTGTGGAAGGTGTTGAAATGTTTTTTAAACATCAAATGTATTATTTCCAACCACATTTTTCTCATATACTTTTTCAAAAATTTTATTTGTAGGTTAAAGCTTCTTAGTAAAGAACTCATACCATGCATGACTGCACTGGCATAGATCAGATTTAAATCTGTCTCAGCCCAGATCGACTCCACAAATGACAATTGCAGTAGTTCCAATAGAATTATAAAGATTTGACCCAGAATGATCAGGTCTGTGTAAGTGGCATCTAGCATACAGTAGACCAAAAACCCCAAATGTTTGCAAAACAAGGTGTTCCAGCATACCAGTCTGCTTAGGTCGATGCTTGTAATACTATCTCTGCCTTCTTATAAAATGAAAGCTACAGATATTCCTAATAATCTGCTAAATTGTTAGTATAAGACAAGAAAGATAATAGTTTCTAAAGTGAGCATTTGTGCACGTTTAAAACTTTGAACACACTGATTTCAAACAATCAACCAAATTGGGGAAGTACTCAAAAGTGTATTCACACCAAAAAAAAAAAAGAAGTTTTATTTCAGTCAAATTGAATTCCCCTGTAATTTCAAAGCAGTAAATCCAAACCAGAGCTTTGTTGACCTAAGTATTGCGTTTCATTCTTGGCAAGGACAACCACAAATATTATTTTGTATTAACGTAGTAATTTGTTTAAATGTTTGATAACAATGACATACCTGTGCCAGTGGAAGATTTCATTAATAAATCCTCAAATGTAACTTCATTCTTTAGCTCCAGTACTTGTTGTACAGTAAAAAGAAATTACAAACAACTACATGATTTTTCCAGCATCTTTAATTTGCAGCTTTAATATTACATCTGCATTATTGTGGAAAATTTATAGAGAGGAAATATTTCTCTTGCATAATTTGCCTAAATGAAGTACACCTTTTACTGTGTACCATGCTGTGAACAGAGTATGTATTGCAAATTGCCGGGGGTCAGTGAGGCTGAAGACTGACATTTAGCTATTTTGGCCCAGTGACTGCAACTTTATTAAAATTCCTGTAACTTTGAAACAGGAGAAGTTCTCAAGGGAATATAAGCTCACAGCAATATGAGAGGGAGCAGAAGCAGGAGGTGATAAGCAGATGGGGGAATAAAGTAAATTCTAATTAAAATTGATATTACCATGGATGAACAAATTTCTAAGTTCAGCCTTCTCCCAAAAATGTGGATTCATAAAAATTCTCTCAGGTATAAAAATCATCCATTTTCCTAAAGCACACTTTCCATTTCACAGTAAAACTAATTTTAATAATTAGGATGATTTTGAATGTTTCAATTTTCCTAAAAATAAAATTCCATTTTGTTTTTTTATGCCCTTGTGACTTTATGCATGGTTGTTACAAACACAGCAAAGAACCTCTGTGAGCAAGCTGCGTTGCATAAGCAATGTATTAAGCAATGTGGTGGTAAGAACAAACCAAAATGCCTCTCCTACACGCTGTAAGATTTTGCCTGCTGCAGAGCTGCCAGTGCTTGATAACTTTATCCTGTTTGTAACGCTCATTTTCTATTTGAAAATGAGTCTTCTAGGTGATGGCTGCCATTCAGTCCTCTGTTTTTACTGAAAATTGCCATCATTCAAAAATTAAAAGTAATCATAGATGTTGTTTTGACTTGTTTTCTGCTTTTCTAAGTGACTTTATATAATACTCGGGTCACTTTTTCAGGCATTTTTGCCTTCGGTATTGAGGCTAAGAATAAGCACACAAGAACAAGAGTGAAAGTAGAGATGTTCTTTCCTCTTCTGCCGTGCCTCTGCTAGAATTAGGCTTTTAAATTAACCATGAATTGTCGTAAGCTTTGTGACAGAAAGAGTCGTCGTAGCTCTGTAGATGCTGGGCTTAAAGCTGCATTTCTGTTTTCTCTTGTGGATCCTTCATCTTTAAAGCTACAGAAAGTTCAGTGCTAGAATGATCATTGTTCTATTTCATATGGCCAGTGTGTGAGTTCAGAGATATGCGTTTGACCTTTTTGGTTGGAGGAGAGCTGTTGAGCAAAACAGCACTGTAAGGTGAGTCTCCGTCCTTCAGAAAGCAAGGCTAGAGCTAGGCTTCCAGCCCTGCTTGGAAATAATTGTCCCAAACTCAGTTGTAGTTCTGCCAAAGCAGGAGAAAAAAATGGGAACTTTTCATCATGTCATAGAGCAGGAATTGGAGGTACCTTGGATCTAGACTTGTAGTTGGATCTGATTACCTGCTGGCACTTACAGAAAGACAGCTTGCTATTTATGATAATCAGCTCTACAAGTTAAAAAGGCAACAAACACACACAGAACTGCTGGATGAGAGTACACAGATTATGGGAACAATTTTTTTTCCCTCCCTCATAACACTTTCTGATGTACCTCCAGGCTCCTGCAGTATTACAAGGGAGCAGGCATGTGGACCTGCTCCCTCATACAAATTTGCATTAAATCTGTTTCCGTTAACTCCATTTAACTGGCTTTAGAACAAGTAGAAGCAATCTCAGTTGCTTGCTTTACCTGAGATTTGGCAGCCAGACTACAAGGCCAGTTTACAAAATTGTGTGAGCGTAAGAGATGCAGCTTTGACTCCAAGTGAGATTTATTCCATTTTTTTATTAATATTATTTAGAAGCTAACAGGTGATGTAGCATTTTATTGGAGTTTGGCTTACACTCCCAGTTCCAAACATAACAAGGAGGACTGTCAACTTTCCTCTAAAAGGGGAGGAGTTGAAGAGAAGCCTTGGAGAGAGAGTAAATTTTATTCCAACATTTACAGATCTGTGCTGCATATGCCTATGAACAACAACAACATATTCTGCCTTCAGTAAAACTCTGAGTATGTATCATGCTGCGTGTGTCTAATCAAATATACTTATGTTTTACCCCCTTAGCAGAAAAGCATTTAAAATCAACACAATTCTGATTTTTTTCCTTCTCAATTATGGTTTAAACAGTTCATGAAATGACCCTTGTTGCTGAAGTTTGTATTTTCCTTATCTATTTTTCTCTTTTTTCATTGTATTTTGAAAGCACTATTGGTAGTTCATGTACTGAACAAGGTATAAAAGTAGTTTATCTTAATGGACTTTTTTAAGGCTTTTCTATTTGAGACTTGGTTTGGGATTACATGCTCAAGGAAGGTGTTCCAGATGAGGAATCTTGTAATTTACAAATTAGGTAACCCAGATTTCAATAGAGCCTCACAGAAAAGAGATGTCAAGGGTGATCTTGTGTTCAACTATGCCAAGACAAAACAAAATTGCTCCTCTGGGAAAGGGTAGATTTATACAGAGTTCTTTGTACACCCTGATAAAAATTATATACGTCTAAAGCTTAGATGGAAGATCCCAGTAGATTACCTGCCACCCAGGGAAGCCAGCTGCCGTTCTAAGGAAAGTAAGCCTCAGTTTTGCTGTGCAGTTCAAAAGCAGCTGAAGTGGCTTATGATCTGCTCCTGTGGCATAGCATACACTTTCACTTTTTACTCAAACTTCTTATCTGTGAAAGGTGAGGTTCTTACTTCTGGATTAAATCCTGGAACTGAGTTTCTGCTTGTGTTACATAACATCTTTCAAGTCTGGTTTGTGAGAAGAAAGTGAGGTGCATATGAATCCAACTTTTAAAGCCTAAGTATACTGTTATTTTCAAAAGTACATGCACGTATGGCATTCATGCTATTTTTATGTAACAGACACTGTGAAATAATAAAAGGTCAAAACAAACAGCTTGTCACTTCTGAGAATGTTGTGATTTTTGCATAGTCAGATATTATGATTGTTGAATGCAAGAAGATGTAGATACAAGGCCAGCAGTTGCCGTAGCACATCTGTAAATCTTAGTAAATCATTGTAGAAGTACCTGATCAGGTTCATTAAGCCTTTCCTCTGAAAATTTGAACTTTTCTGTGAACTTTGGATTAACAAAACTTGATTTTCTGAGCGTGGTATTGCATCTACTTTAAATCATGGTATTGCATCTACTTTAAATCAGGTGTAGTTTTAAATGCACAGTTTTTAATCGGTATGTGGATACCAGTCACATTTTTTAAATGCTGCAATAAACAAGATTTGAAAAAAAGAGATTAGAGATACTGGATACACAACAGGATACTGAAAGTCTCCTGGGTTTAATGCTTTGCTTTGTAAACAAAGGCGTAGTCAATGCTCATTGCTGCTGTGGTGGCAGTCTGGGTTTAAATACTCTTTAATTAAGGGCTTTAGTGAATGCCCAAAAAATTTTACTGTAAAATTTCTGCTATTTTCTGTTCAGATAATCTTAAGAGAGTGACAGTGAGGTAGTCTCATGATACACTAATATTTCTCTGAAAGAAACCCACACTCATTCTGTTTCAGCAATAATTGCAACATAATGCTTTCTCTCACCCCCCCCCGTTTGTTGTTGTTTTTTTTTATAGTTCATGTTGTGCATGCTTCACTTCCACCTTCTTTTAACCAGACTTGGGGAGTACATCTCAGTGTTTGGTATTGTTTTGGTTCTGCTACTTTCTTGTTTTACAGTGTTCAGTTCCCATCATCATAGTTAGTTCAAGACCCCAAAATGTTTACATCTTTCCAATTTCTCTCTTTAAAGAGCAGATTTAAATCTCAATCTCTCTTAACTTTAAAACAAAAATACTGTACTTGGGCATATTAGTAACCTATCCTCCCTTCCTCCTTCCCCATACACAGACACCCATTAAGAAAGAAAATGGTGAATGAGATTGCCTGACTACAAGATGTGGAGTTGTGTGGAGGGGTATTTACACAACATGCGTAAGTTTGGAGGGGAAAGGGCTTAATTATTTTCATTTTTCAAAAGAAGCAGCCTGTCTGAGTACCCAAGCATGGGTCAGTAGGCAAAGAGAGGATAAGGCATTCTGTTTGGCTGGAGCTGCAATGGAGAAGGTGGCTTCCTTTCAAATCACTGATAAGGTATGCCTATTTCTGGACCTTTCTCTGGAGACTTTGTGAGGGTGAGCTGGTAATTTTTACGTGTGTATATTTTTGTGGCTTGGAGGAGCTGTGTCTCAAAATTACTGCTCAGACTATAATGATGCTATACCATGGTATTCAAGGAGACTGGAGCTCTTGATTATGGATATTTCTGATCAGTTGGGTCATGAGACCAACTTGGTATTCCTTAATAAAATTCCTTCTGATTGTGTTAGGAGCTTGGCTGAGACAAAAGCTCTAAACAATAAAGTGCAGTGTCTTAATTCAGAGCAATGCTGAGTGAATTCGAAGTCTCTGAGTGACGTAGTGTGAATCTGCCTAGCCTACATTAGAGAAGATAGGAGGAAGCTGATAAACTTGCTAATACCACATTTCACGATCTCAGAGATTGGAAATTATATGCCCAGAGTAGAAAGATTAAGAATAGCTGTGAAGCAAAATGATTAAAAAATGGCTTGACCTGGTGATACCTGTGTGTGAGAGAAACTTCGAGCAGGGGTGAAAGCTGTGTGGTAAAGCCAGATGCAGGTGATGTCTCCACCTGTGGTTTTTGCATTGCTCCAGACTGATGAGTTTTCCTTGCTAGTTCCCCAGTTTGTAGCAGAACTCTGCTGGTTCCTACAAATAACTTATGTAATATTTAATATTTGAGAAACTTCTTATCTGAAGCCTTTAGAGTGGGATTTCAGTACCACTGGCTTTCTGAAATATTTTCCCTCCACAACGCAAGAGGAAAGATGTGTTCCTTCTAAACTCTGTGATTCATGGGATGTCCAGCCAAGAAATCATTTTTAATTTACAAGTTGTCTTGGCTTCTTCTGACATTTCATTATGATATCATGTAAAAACCATTGGTGAAATATAAGTATCCACTCTATTTTGAAGGTTGCTGTCAGAGGATGAACTCTTCTTGTACCGCTTGCTTTTTTACTTTCTCAGCTTTTCTTGTACTCTTTCTTTTTTCCCTGTTGTGTTCTAGCCTGTGCCTTAGAGAGAATGGTTTTCTTTGCATATACTTTTCCGTTTGCTCTCTAGAAGCGGGACGTTTTAGTTTTTATATTCTGCTGAGTTACTGATACAAAATCAAGATGAGGTCTGATCATGATCACCATTCCACTCAGATGGTTTTGGATTTTTTTTTTTTTAATGGTAGAAACCATCCTGGTATGAGGTGCAGTCTGACTTCACAAGGTAATATAAACCGCAAAAGTAATGGAATCCAACCAAAAATGTCACAAGGAGTGGCAGATACCCACTCAATGTTTTCCACTGGAATACAAGCTAATCATGCACTGCTTGTGACCTTGCCAGCTGCCTGCAAAGAGGAGACAGGGATGTAAGCTTCATTCTTGTGCTTGAAGTGAAGCTGCAGATCCCAAACTTCTGTGCTTCAGGTGCATGCAATGCAATGTTGGTCACAACTTGTGCATGCTAACTTTCAACAGTTAAGAACCGAGCTGTTTGAGCTGCTGGGACTGGCTAATATAGACCCTAGGTTAGCAAGAGTATGAGAGAGTAAAACTCATATACCTCTGCTCTATGTTGTGGCCTCAGTCCTACAGTACATGGGAAGAATGTAAGAGCAGCCAAGCTTGAAAGCTTCTTGCAAGTAAGAGCTCACCAGAAGTAGATTTATTAATACAGTGAGTGAAAAGGTCTACCTCACCATGCTGACAGTCCCACATTTGGCAAAAATAGCTATGAGCTCAATATGTTTGAGTTTAGAAGTTGCTGGGCACCTTTGTGAGATACGCTGATTTTTGTTTCACAATAGCATAAAGAAAACAATTTTGTACTAAAGCAGTGGAGTAATGCTGGCATAGTTAAGAGCAGTTTCAAGCTCTGTTATTTATCACACATTTCAGCAGCTTTCAGTTTCTGAGGAGACTGGTGATTACTTTTGTTTATATTATGGACACATGGTACAATTTATAGTAAAGAGGAACAAGAAGACATTCTGTGTGTGATGGGAATGCAAAATGTTCAATTTTGTTACAGTATATGTCTGTGTGTGCTTCTGGGTTTTAACATCTGCTGCTTTGGGTTCCCTGTGTCAAGAATACTTAGTCTGAGTTCTGAGGTCATTGTCTTTTTTACTGTGGCCCTGGAGGTAGAATGTCAGTGGAACCTCAGGTAGTAGTACAGTGATCCAGTAAATCCAGCTTTACAGGTCGTGAAGTTACATGTCACATGAAGCAATGCTCTGATTCAGTACAAACTGACACTGATGACTGAAATTTCTTTAAGAATTTTGATAGGTTAATTTGCATTAGCCAGGCCTTGTACTGGCTCAGGTGTCAGCTGTCCTCCCACAGCTGGCATGAAGCCAGCACAAACTCAATCTCATGTGCTGTCATTATTGCAATAGAAATGCAATTATCTGCCGATCCTTGATCTGAGTCAGATTTTTACTGGATGATCTGGAAGTACATGGTTTTCGTATTAGTGATGGCCACAAAAATATCTTGATCCAAGTGGTACAGAGGCCACGTTCTGGCTTTCATCATTGTCGCAAGTATTGATCACTCTTTTTTTATTTTTTCCATAACATTTTTTTGTCTGGAAGAATAGGGGGAAAGATGTGAAGAAAAAGTGTGGTGTACAACAGTGCACTAAATGCAAATGTTTATTGTCTTGACTTTGTCACGTTAGATTTGTGTGGAATATTTACTCTTCCACCTTCACTGAAACACAGTAATCTGCATAGGCTTGCTGACTGCCTACACAAAGGACATGATTCTTTAGCATTACCATGGAACTAATATCACTGTGTCAATGCATGAAATTCTTGGGTGCTAATATCCATGTGTTTCAACAAACTTTGTATTATGTAGGTAAATGATGTCTGCCTACTAACTGTCTTGCAAACAAGTTGTCCTGAGCTCCAGGCATCAATAAAGGCTCTCTTTGTCCTGCAATGCAGTGAACTTTATGAGAACATTTTTTTTTCCTTCAGTTGCTTTGGTTGTGCCTTTTACAATACAGTGAATATTTTTTTTTCAGTACAAGGAAAACAGCCAAACTTCATACAAAAATTTGGACACACAACTCTACAAGAAGGAGAAGATTTAATCCTGCATTGCACCATACATGGAAAGCCCAAACCACATGTCTGCTGGATGAAGGATGATATCCGAGTGGTATCTGGAGACATCAGTGTATGTTTTAATGTTCTTGAAATATTTCTGGGGAGAAAGTAGCATAAAGCAAAATATATTATCTAATAAACTCCTATGTGCATTCTGGTTTTTTACAGATTGAGAAATTAGGAGATACCTATTACCTTTTAAAAAGAAATGTAGTCCTTGCCGATACTGGGAAATATACCTGTGTTGCCAGCAATGAAACTGGAAAGGCACGCTGTTCTGCATTCATAACAGTGATAGGTGATTCATCCTGCCAGCTGCATGGTTTTAGGCATGTTTGTGCCATATTAAATGAGCACTTTGTTTCCACCTACTAATGTACGTGTTTTGTTTCAGGGAAAGATAAAACTGCAGATATTTCCACTGTAACTCAGGCTAAATCAGAATGGGAAGATGGATACTTTTCAGAAGAAGTGAATGTCACCACACCTGAGCTAATACAAGCCCATGACACACATAGTGTGCGACATCAAAGGCCAATGGAGAAACATCTCCCAGTAAGGTAACTGGAAGCTTACTCTGTGCTACATCTTGTAATACTGCAGTAGCAGTAAGGACTTTAGTTTACAAAGCACACGTCAAACACTCTAATGAATCCTATGAATTTTTACGTCAGTGGAGTGCGTAATGTGTGATTGCCTTTTATGCTTGATTCTTCATCAGAAGATACACAATTCTCTTAGATGAAAGACCTTGCAATACAATAGAAAATGGAGTTTGTGCAATAAGGTAGTTTAGTGAAATAATTTTTTAAAATCCAGGTGTCTTCATCTAGATATTAATGTAAGATTGAATAGCTCAAAGATACAAAGTATTCCAGAAGTTCAAATTGATACAGCTACATGAACATCAAGTTTCAATAACAGAATGTGTAAACAATGTTTTCTACTAGATAAGCATCTTATTTGGAAGAAGAATTAGCAGTCCTAATAGCTCAGGAACAGTCATTGTTCCTTAATTGATTAAAGATGGCAAAACTTCCCACTGTGCAATTTCAGAAGATTAAATGAGATACATGAAGTCAATAGTCCCTTGCCTCCTGAATTTAGGCTCTGATAGCGTACTATGGTTTATGGTGCTAGAACAGCCTGTCTTTTAAGTAATGTATTCAGGAATGAGAGAGTTTTTATACCCTGTGACCATTACTAATCTGGTTTACTCTACTATTAGTTCACTGTTTCAATGGAAACATTAGGTAAGATGAGGTAATGTAGGTGGGGGTTAGGAAGAGATTGTGCACGTAAAAGTAAGACTTGCTGTCAGAGGTTTTCAATAGAAAATACCTGAACAATTCTATTAATGAAGTTTATTACACAACTCTGAAGTTGGTAAGACTGCTTTACAGTGAAAAGCTGGTTTCCTCATGATACAGTAAAATAGCTTTCTTTCTAGAAGGTATGTGGAACAATGTGATGGAAAAGAGGCTCCAGGAGACTTGTGGCTTTAAAGAAGTGATGGTTAATATGATGTGGGAAAGGAGCTGAAAATCTGTGGGATTCCTGTCAGTCTAGTCTTTCACAGTGTGCTCAAAATGTTAAGTTTACACTGGTCACATAAAAATGCATTTGTTGCCTAAAAGAATTTTCAAACATAGTTATTTCTATGGCAAAAAGCCATAGAGAAATGAGAGTAGTGTTTTGTCTTTAAGTTCTGGTGGTTTGTGTATAGAGATGTAGAGCAACAAGTAAATGGAAGGGAAAACTCGCATATGTTGATTCAAAAGCCGTTCTCATTTCATCATAAGCTGCCTGCATGCTGTCCCTCATGCCCATCTGATCAAGCATCCCATATCCCATATATTTTCTTCAGGTTTTCTTCTCTGTAGCTGTGAGATGGCAGATATTCCAAAGCAAAAAAAATCAAGTTAGTTTTACTTAGGGTACACAGAGTATAATTAGAACATGTAGGTCGTACAGAAAGGTCAAATTTCTCCTCATTTTTCTCATCTCTTCTGTTCTTTGTAGTGCGCTCTGGTTATTTGTTATTGTCAGTAAGATGAGTTTTAGGATACTTTATGTTCTGTCTGGAATCACTGTTTATTTTATCTCTAATCTCACATTGTCTCAAGACCACAGAGAACAGTCTATGCCAACCACCACAGTGTTGCTTATGAAAGGGAAGGCTGCAGCTGCCATCATTAAAAATATAAGCAATATTAACTGACCTTTTTTACACAGCTTTAAAGAGAAACTCTGGCTCCAAGGAGTGTTTCTTGAACTTGAGAGGCCATAAGAGATTAGCTTGAGTTTGGAACGTGATCCTGTTCTTCTCCTGCCTGCTGTAGCGGATAAGAAGATGGGCTGAACTGCAAGATGCCTGATTCATGAGGGTGCTTATGTTGTTTGCTGTGTCTGTTAGTAGATATTGTCCATTAATGAGGAGAAAATGAATCTTGTGAGTGCTATTCAATTTATAGCTAGGTTACGATTTGTATTTGGTTTCTTTATAAATAAATCATGAATAGAGTTCACCTGTGCATAGTATTTATTAAACCGTGATTTCTCATTTCTTGTGGTTTTGTTCTGGTTTGTTGGAAAAATCTAACAGAAGATGACGATGGAAGAAAGACACATTAGCCTTTAAAATTACAGATCTCCTTTGTAATTCATTAGTACCCACCATTTTATTCTGCTACGAATTCCATCCGTGCCATCAATTCCATCAATCGTTCTTCCCACTAGCTTATATAGACAATTCAGAGACAAACAAATGCGGACTTAAAATAAGTTTATAGCTCCATAATTCTCCAGTTTATTAAATACAGTGCTCATTATCTTATTTTGATCAGCTTTGAGACATTTTGAGGAGGCTGGGCACCAAAAGGAGTGGTTACCTTAATAGCAAATCTTGTCTAATGCATGCTTAGTACCAAGAATATCTTCAGGGGAGAGACAGTGTCTTTAAGACAACATAATGGAGAAGTATTCCAGTATATTTCTTCTGCTTTCAGGATTGGATTACCATGACAAAGTAGTTGATTTCCAGTTGATGCATGTCATTACAGTCCAAAGGAGTGGACTATGAAGTGATACCCACTTTAGTTTCAAAGCACATCCTTAGTTTAGCCAAGGACTTTCTAATGATAGAATTCTTCAAGACCCACAGCATCCATTGAGAGCATAAAGAAAACCTGAACTGAGATTGAATCTTTTGGATTGTAGGGCAGTCATTAGCATGATGAAGTTTTTATCTCCGTCTCTTGAATTCAGAATCTAGCTGTCTTTTTCACTTCACTGCAAAGCTCCTTGCAGAGAAAGAGGATGACTTTCATAGTGTCGTCCATTTGCAGCATTGAAAGAATTAGTTCAGAAAACATCCTATTTTGGATGGCTGTTTGACTGGCACAATAACCAACAGAACATCTAGTTAGACTTGGGAATAACTGTTGTTCAGCTTGGTCCTTCTGACTCAGATTTTTAAAGTCCTACCTAGCAAATGATTCATGCTACTCAGACTTCTGCTTCAGTCCACTGCGTATGGCTTGGCCAATACCACAGCTAGGTGTGTATTGTTCAACATTTTGTCATTCTTTATATAAACACTTATTAGGTCTACACTGGGTTTGTATATCACAGCAAAGCACTTGCACTTTCACAGAGAGCAGATAGGGGTTTAAGCAGTGCAGCATCTTCGTGCTTCATCCAGGTAGACATCCTCTGTGCAAACTGAGACTGAGATAACATTTCTGAGAGTTTCTTAAGTCATAAAACCAGAAGACTAAACATTTGTTTGCCACAAGATGCAGGCTGGCTGGTAAAAAATTTATCTTCAAATTAAAGTATGGGCATACAGGGGAAATGAGCTGAAAAAAAAAATCACGTACATGTCTTCACCTGATCACATAAATGACTTGCTTGATGTTATGGAAAAGTCAATGGCATCCTGCCCACAGAAGAGTCACAAGACTATGTATATGTGCGCATAAATATAGCAGCTGAGGACTGAGGTTCTTGCTCTGCTTAGTTACCCTGAATCTCTCATGAACAGTTTTTTCCAAAATGGAATGGAGGCAAATATCAAACATCTTGTGCATCCCATACAATTACCTTTCTGCCAACTAAGCCCCTCCTTTGCACATGTTGTTTAGTATTAAAGACTTTGCAGAAAATACTGTTTCTAACTGCAGTCATGTTCATAGGACTGCAAAGTACATATCAGACATCCCCTCAAAATTTTGAAAAACCTAACATGTATGTTCTTTTATAAGCTGCAATCTGTAAGTATGGCATATAACATTTCTATTTTAAAAATCCATTCAGTAAAAGTGAAAGTGTAAAATTCATTGCCTGCTGATCTTGATTCCTCAGCAATTTAAGGCGTTGGGGGGTTCTTGCTTTACCTCTTGATTGTCAGCCTGTAAGAACAACTTGAACTTTAATATTTGAGGTGGGCTTTTTTTCCCCTTGATTCACAAAACACAACTTTACTTTTAAATAAATACAAAATTGTTAATGTTTTTTTAAGTAATGCATAAGGCAAAACAGAAATCTGTATGTCTGTTCTTACCTGTGGTTTTTTAACAAAATAGTAGAAAGTGGTGTTGATAAACAAAATACTCAGCAACCTTCTTTTGCCAATGAGAAATACAGCTATTGCTCCAAGTGTTCCCCCGGAATGGATCCGTTATCAAACATGATAAGTGTGTTGGTTTCTTTTCATTTTATAAAACACAGATGCCCATGAGTTCATTAAAAGCTCTGTGAAATTTGGCAGGATGTATGTATCTATTAAATTCTAAGGGCTATCTTGATGTTAGTTAAAATTTGTCCCCGGTATTCTGATTTAAATTATTGTTTTGTGGAAGTGGAACAGATAGTAAATATATTCTTTACTCAGGGTCTCAGGTTTTGTTAGTAGGGCCCTGCTTCCTAAGGTAAGGTGCTGAGTAGTAATGTTTTTATTTTTTCCTTGTTCCACATATGTAAATATGTGGGGGATGATATATAAAGAAATAATGTGCAAGAAAAACTTGGGAAAAGTGATGTCTGTAGATCTCCTTCTTAGATATTTCCAAGGAAATGATAAGGGTGACAACTATCAACATGAAGTTAGTGAATGTGGACCCTGATCTGTATTCCATACTCGTTCAAATCTGGTCACAGTTCCCAGTAAGTTGTTCATATGTAAAATGGCTTAAGTAGTTTCAAAAATTGCTTAGTACCTTGGTTATATTTTCTGCTTTGGGAGCAACTGACAGTGCCTTCTTCAGTACCAAGTAAAACAATGTTCTGCAAGCAAGTTTTAGTTTGCATTGAAAAAGATTAATATATCTTGCGTAATCAGTTACAATAGCTCAGATAAGAGATGTTAGCATCTGAAAATGCTGCAGCTTTTCAGAAGCCAGCTGCAGCACACAAACGTGGATGTTCTTGGGAATGTAATGCATTTTATAGCCTTTATTTAAGGTTCTAAAGGTGTTGTTACAAAGTACTGTTTACAGAATTTGCAGGGGAACGAGTGGATGAAGGTGGTGGAAATGCATTTTGATTACAGGTCAGGATTTAAAGGTTTAAAAGATAAGAGATGAATTTTTTAGTTATTTGTATGTTTAAAGAAAGAAGGTGGGTGGGATGAGGAAAACCCAAATTTTTGTTCAGAAGTAGACTTTAGAAAACTGGAAATTCAGCCAAGATCCAAGTACTTTTCAGGTTGTGTTTTGTCAATTCAGTAAGGATTTAGGACAGCATTGTATCGGTGAGAAGTTTTATTTAAAGTGACCAAATGATTTATTTCATGACTCCCTTGGTTCTGCATATTTGGTTGGGGGGCAGAGTGATAAGAAAATAGTATATGAAAGGAGATATAACAGACATTGTATAGAAAAGAACAGGACAAAGAATGAAAGGAGTGAGGGGAAAATGGAAGTAGAGAAGAAAATGGGAAAGATACTGATTCTTCTTAGGCAGTTTGCAAATTAGCACGTGCAGATAAATTAAGGGACTAAGAAAGAAAGCAGGTTTTATGCTATATTGGATGTGCAGCGACAGTAAACAATACACAACTACTGTTTGATAGATAATGAAGAAAAGGAAAGGTTGTGGTTTTTTACAAAAAAACGATTAGGAAATTCCACTTCAAAATAGTACATTGAAAACTTGCCTAAGTGGCAGTTTGAAGCTTTCAGTGTTCAGGAGAGAAAGAATTTGTCTTTAAGTTCTGACTAGAGTCTTCAGCTTTCAAGGCATCTTCATGTGGGCCTGCTGAAGTAATCGTTCCTTTTGTGCAGCTGCACCCATCGAGTCAACAGGATTATTAGAATTAAACAAAATGAAGCATGTACAAAGAGGTTGCTGGTGTTCACACCACAATGTTTCACTGTGTTAATCTGCTATCCCCGTCACGGGGAAAAGGATCAGGATTATGATTTTACTGTACTGTACGATATCGATTTATGACATGATAACGTCAATGTGCATGAAATTAGGCTTGTATTTGCATGCGGCACTGTGATCAT
>Ga0065711_1007630_pt1 | contig 19277 bp, 10 predicted proteins | sample Hoacrofraction12_FD_59098 | JGI IMG/M metagenome (GOLD analysis project Ga0065711, IMG submission 59098) | Hoatzin crop microbial communities from Cojedes, Venezuela - Epithelial fraction 12 v2 (version 2) | ecosystem: Host-associated > Birds > Digestive system > Esophagus > Crop | place...
CAAGGAGGAAGAGGAGTACTCCATTTCAGCAACAGTAGTTAGATGGACTTTCCTGTACCATTTTTCTCCACACATCGCGGTTCCAATTACAATGGTGACTGCAGAATTGATTGCTCACATCAGTCTAATAAATGAATATGTCAGTGTGAACATCTTCCCAGCCTCAGGCACAGCTGCAGTCCAAGAGCTTCGGTGCGGGCAGCAAGGCAGCTGGCTCTGCCGAGTGGCTACCGACTGGACTGGGCTGGGGAAGAGAGATGACGAAATGAAGGTTTAGGTCTGGGTGCCATCAGGCTGACGACTCTCAAGAAAAGGTAAAGAAATTAAAAATGGAACTCAACAAAGTTACGCTAAATAAGCCTCTTTACGACCTAGCTGTAGGTCTCTGTTTAGCTTTGCCATTTAAGTAGCTGGTCTCAAATGTTGATTTCTCTGCTATGTGAGAAACAGCATTTCACCCACATTTTTGTTTTTAGGATTATTTTTGAGATGTTAAAAAGTCTAGTTTGCATAAAAAGACAAGGATTAGAAAAGAGATGATGTTTTCCACGGAGAGTTGTATGAGGGACTGGTGAAGACTATATGAAGTCGTAATGTCATATGGATTTGCTTAGACTGAAGGAATAATAATTCACATGTACACTTTATAGTCTGTGTGCTAAAGCTTAGCACAGCCTTCCTTTAAATCCTGACATGTGTTTTTTTCCTAGCAGAACAGAACCTAAATACTTGGTAAATGCTGTAATGCAGTGGTAAAATGATAAAACTCATATTCAGCTAAAATTGTGCTTTACTGCCCTCTTGTTTCTTTTGGCTCAAGTGAGAAGAACAAAGAAAAAATGGAAAAGAAAGTATTAATAAAAATAGGGAACAGTGGTGCCAGACGGAGGATGTGACCTGTCAGAGCACTGATCTCAGGAGATTGCTCTGGGAATCCCAGCCAGGTTGGCAGCTACTGTTTGCAGCTTCTTGCTCCAGCATCACACAGAGGTTCCTAAAGGCAAGCAGTTGGAGATATTCTTCACTGAGTTTTAACTGGCAGGACCCTGAGTCCTTTTAAGAAACGTGTGTTTTCCAGCCGTTTACAGGCACAATCTAAAGTTCTATTCTAGAACCCGGTGCATCAGTGATGAAGACTGAAAGGATTTTGCTTCGATTTAGACTAAGCAATGCACACCTGTCTTGTGTGTAGCATTGTACAGATGCCTTAGCTATTTCAAACTGGATTGGGCAAAAGTTTCAAGGAAAACTTTAAGGACTGGCAGATGGATGCGGAATTAAAAACTGCTCCAAAGCCTGAGGAAGCCATAGTGATTTTGCTAGGTTGTCGTTCAGGCCTGAAGTGACTAACCTGGTCTTTTCCACCATTAAGCGAAGAAGTATAAAAGAAGACAGAGGCAAAGCAGACAACAAAGTCTTCTTGGCATGGCTTCACATGGCAAATAAGCCTCAGGGCCTGCGACACATTTGCAATCCTGTGAAGCCCCATTCACAGTGGACTAGACACCTCTCACTAAAGATCCCACCCTAGGTCTAAATTTATAAAACTTACCTGCTCCCAGGCATTGATACTATCTCTGCAGGAAGCAGTTGTCATGCAATGTGCCTGTTCTCCCCTACTTTCAATGTCACTTCCAAAAAAACCCAAGTTTCACTACAGCAGTTACAAAAACTATTTAAACATCCCTGCAGAAGTCAGCATTTAGTTTCTAAGCCCTTTCTGAAACATCCAGCCAGTTAAGAAAGCCAGGAACAGAGATACTTCAGGGGAGATGTTGTTGAAGAGGTAATTTTAAAATAAGCTGGCAAACTGATTTTTCACATTTCTTTGTTAAGAATAATAGCAGCTGCTTCCTCAGAGCCGACAATAAACAAGGCGGGATTGCACTAAGTTTTGTAGAAGAATGCTCTTGAGCTTCTCTGTTCCAGAAACTGTGCAGAAATCTCACAAGAACTGAGGTCTTTCTCTCATGTCAGAATACAGAAGGACTTAAATTATCTTGAGAGTGGTATGCATTTATCTGTGCAGTGGTTTTAAAGGAGAACCATTTCCATAGAGGGTAAGGAGTAATAAACTGAACAACACTGAATGGATACATGTGTTTTTGAACCTCAGAAGTGGCAAAATGACTCACTGAATAACATAAGCAGCTTTAAGTGGTTTGCGTTTATGCCTTTTTTTTTTCTTTAGCCCTTCCTTTATTCATGTAAAAAAATAATTCATTGCGTGTAAAGTAGGCTCAGATTACATTCACTCATCTCTGAACTGATAAAAAATAATGGAGATTATTAGTGGTTTCAAGAAATGGTGTGTTTTGGTGTGCCTTTTTGTTTGTTAAGTGTTAAAACAGATCAGTATTAACTCTGGCTATGGGGGAAGAGTGGAGATGCATTAGGCTAACTTACATAGCAGCAACCATGTGTAGGTGCAGGTCAACACTGAAGCCTCTGCTTTGGCCTCCACAACTCTACCACAACTCTACCATGAGCTCTGCAGTTAAGCTGTCACTTTCTCGTTGTGAAAGAAACCCACTTTGTTCTGTTAGCTTTGGAGAGAGATCCTTTGACCAACCTTGTTCTTTCGATAGACTTCTCTCTTTGGGGAAAGAAGAAAAAGAAAGTAATTAAATTAGCAAGTTGGCCAGCTGCAGTGGAAAGGAAATAATGATGGGCTGTGCCCAGGATAGAACAACGTACCTATTTCATCTGTGCCTATTTTTGAACTGTCATTTACTTTGATTTATAACCATGGTTTTGAAATATTTTAATGATGAGAATGTAGCTTGCTCCAAGATTTGAAAAAGCACAGATGTCAAAGCCAACAAATATCACACCTTGAACTCAGACAATAAACCACACACACCAAGAAAGGGCCTGAATTTTAATTAATTAGATTTGTGTGGGAGAGAAGCAGTTTCTGAAGAACTCCAAGGGAACTGACAGTCCTCACTAAAATGCTGTCCTCTGGCTCCTGATGCAGAATGTCACAGCAGAAAAGCATGTCTGTATGGACCCTGTCAGGAAAGATTCCCTACTTGGTTTTGACACGATCCATCATATTCCGGTGCACTGTGGTATGCGTTTAAGTCCGTACCAAAAACAACTGCCAGACTTCTTGGCACGTATGGTAAATTTACATACAATGCGCCAGTGCCAGATCCACTGTAAGTGTCCAAAAGAATCTTTATTTTATTTCTATTGAGTTAACAGATAATTATCAGTGATCTTGGAAGTCAGGAAAGGAGTCTAGTGTGGAGATTTAAGAGACTGAATGGCTCACCATCCTGGTAAATGGACTGAGTATTTGTCATGCCTGGGTCACTGGCTCAGATGTATCGAACTCTAATACTACACATAAGTCCCCGTTATCTCCTATTGTTTAAAGAGCAGCTGCTATGAAAAAGATTAGGTGATCTTTATTTAGCTCCTACTAGGCAAATAAGCGTATGTCAATCAACACTCAATTGGTAATAAGGGGCGAGCCAAATGGCATAAAGAAAGACCCCAAATACATGCCCCTTTCATTACAACTGTTGAACCAAACCTCTCTTTGTATTACTGGAATGTTTGCATAAGCTTTATTACTTTCCCATTTCCAGACAGCACTCCAACCTGAGCTGAAGAAATACCACAAGAAAATCTGCTCTTACTGAATTTCCAGATGCTTGAAGGAGGTTGGCCTGGGAATTGCAGTGTATCCCTCAGAACTCTTCCCTCCTTTGCTCTTTGCAGTCCTCATGGTCCTGGTAGATAACCACCTTTCAGATGTGGTAAGCAGCGTGGGTATCATCTTCACACAGCTGCACTGTCCATTGTCGGTCATCTGGCAAGGGAGAGGGAGGGGGGACCCAAGGGCTGTGTGGTAAAAAGATGGTAGATATTGCCCTCACCTTCCTTTATCCCCCTTGCCTCCCCAAGCAGTTTCCAGGTTTAAGACTGAGCAAACACAGAGATGTTGCTGGAACAAGCTGAGAAGTTCTTCCTTACACATTAGAGATGACAACTGTAGGTCCCAGAACAGGGATCAGAATAGCCGATGGAAAGCATGGCTTACACAGCAGAGCAGAACACCTTGTTTTAAGCTGGTTAAAACAAGCAGTTTGGGAACTCGCTTTAGTTTCAACACCCTTGCACTCTTGCTCCTCCAACTCAGCCTTGCCAGGAGGCATTATTTTTTTCTTTTGCTTTTCCCAGAGGAAAATTGGGTGATAATATTTACTATCAGGTTAAAACCCAGACCGGGTAAGTTCATGGTGATGACCGAGGTCAGGCTGGAAAGTGAGCCACTGGGTCAGGGTCGGGATCAGTGGAGCACATGGCCAGGCAGGGTCAAGACTGCAGCTTATCCCCAGCAAGGCCAAGGGCGGGAGATTCTTCACCAGCTCCCAAAGAAAGGGTTGCCAGCCCTGGCTGAGGCCTCTCCACGGTACTGCATGGACGTGCTCCCCCACTGTCACCATTTTGCTATAGGCGTATGTGAGAGAAAGCAGAGTTCGTGGTGCTGCAGTAAAAGGTGACAAAATATGCAGTGGTCTGTAATTTCATCTGAGAATGATGGTTCCACCATTTCTGGTGTCCTTGCCAATGCACCCTTGCCAAGGATAGGCCAAAGAACACCATCGTCCCTGTTCCCTCCGCCAAGCATTTTAGCCATCCAAATATTAGATTTTTGGATGCCTGAAAGATGGTGAGCAAAAGTATTTTCATACCGTTCATTAACAAATTTGATTTAAATATTTCTTTCCACAGCTTGCATAGACATCCAACCCTGTAACCACCTCAGACAGCGAGTGGGCGGGATTGTTCCTCACTCTTTCTTTCTTAAATGCTACAGTACTTTATTTGTATTCTTCCTGGNTACTTTGGAAATAGAGGGATTCTNCTCAGCCACTTCNAGAGATGCATTTAATGCAGTAAAAGCTTAATTTAGAGTCAGNAAGTGCTATGTAAAACATGCACAATCTATAGACTTACAGGAAGCCTGTGGATCACACCAGTTAAATCTGCCGCACGCATTCAGTGAATAAATGTTGTAGACCCCTGATTGCAGCTACACAAAGCTCTTTTCAGAGCAAACAAATCCTCAGGCGGCACAAGCAGGCTCTCTCCTGAAGGCTGTGGTCGTAACACTCGGGACATAACACCATCCCACTGCACAGCCCTCCCCGCTGCACTGAGTCACCAGCGCAATGCACAGCAGCACTGGGAAAGCGCCCTGCGACGCTCCTTTGCCTGTCTGCACAGCCTCCTCGGGTTGCGTCAAGCTGTTACTACCTGTCAACAAGTATTATTTAGAACTGTTGACAAATCACAATAGGAATTGCCTCCTTCCTCTAAAAAATGATCCTCATACAGAACTTGGCACTTGCTCTCCTGTTATTTCAGGAGTTCCACTTCGAGTTCCAACTTCAAACCAAGAAAAGCAGAAGTGATAATGTTTTTTTAATAGTTGATCAAGAATTTTCAGACCTTGACATGGCTTCAGATTCAATCCAGCTTGCCAGATTTGGGCTGGAGGTTTGAACCTGCTTAAAAGTTTCACAGGAATGAAAGGCATCACAGAGCAGTAGTTAGAACAGAGAATACAAAGCAAATTATCTGAATTATTTTTCAGATACCATCCTGGGACAGTTGTGCACCCACAGAGAAGCTCTGAAACTTTCTGTCTTTGTTTCTAAATAGGTATACAGAAAATAATAGTTATAATTATAGCTTGTATAATAAATACAGTGTGTGAAAATGACTATTTAATACTGCTGCTACTAGTACTGCTCTGAAAGGCAGTATAAAAGTAGGTAAACACCAAACAAAAGACATGTTAAAGCTAAATTGCATTAAGGCCCAAATCCAGCTAAACACTTAAGCACATTCATAACTTCAAGCAAGAAGTATTAATGTCTCTTGCATGCATAATATTATGCATATGGTTAAATGCTTAACTGGACTGGAGCCTAAATTCACAAAAGTAACAAGGACTAAATCTCTATCCTTAAATTTTCCATCTTTGCCTAATATTCACTTTAATCCTCTTTACATAATTTTCTTTATATTTACAGAACAAAATGTTGTACTTGAATATGGTATTTGCGAGTATGTGCATCTGCATGTGTGTGTGTGTCTGCAGTCTAGGCACCCTTTTTAAAATGCTTCCTATCCTTCGTGATGCAAATATTTTCCTATTGATAGGATCATCCACATGCTACTGCATTTACTCAGACAACACTGAAAGATTTATTAGTATTTTCCCACCAAAAGGAGTGCACCGTCATGAATCTCACCATTACATTTGCAAGACACTATACAGTCCCACAGCTTCTACGTGACCAAAATCACACCAGTCAGCCCTGATCTGAAAGCTGTGCAAGTCTTTTGATGGGTTACTCTGTTTTCAGCAGGGCTTGCAGTGTTACTTCCACATAACACAGCACTTAATGAAACAATCTCCCTTCCAATCACATCTGGAGGGTGTTCAGCCACCTGGGAGAGCACATGGAAAGATCTCTTGACCAGAGGTCATGGAGACATAGCAACGTCACTAACACTAGTAAGCCTAGATACGAACTTCTAAAATTCTTGAGATGAGAGCCATATACTATATGTGGGTATGACCTTTATCCAAACAAATACTCTGTGTTACTTAAAACATACTTAACCAAAACTGGATTTTATTTTTACCAAAACAAGAAATTATTATTTGCATGGTTTCTCACCTTGAGTTTTCAAATAATTTCTAACAACTAATGTAATGATGACTGATCACTTTCCTCTGTTTCTAGAGTTAAACTAGACTGTTCCGAAAGTTTCCAGTAAGAATGGGTGTGTCTCAAATGACTCAGATTTCCAGTTTAATTTCACTAAGGGCCCAACTCTTTAGATGTTTAGATAAAGCACCTCTGAATGAGTCAGAACTTCAGGCAACAAGCCTGTAAATGCCATAAGGAAGAATTTCTCACAATCAGTCATCTTCTCTTCCTTGGATGCCTCTGGAACCTGGAAGGACAATATCCGTTGTGTGACTAAACCATATCACCCACAGAAGAATGCCTTCATTTGAAAGTGTCAGAAGCCGCAGAACTTACTGCCTCTCCATAAGCCATTCCATTTAATATTTCACTTTATTGTTAGAAAATTGTGACCTGTTTCCAAATTGCATATATGTGATGCATCATCTTACTTTCTTTCCCTTTGACTTAAAAGCCTGGACAGTTACTAAACTACTTTCTCTCCATGAAGGTACTTAAAGGACTTAATAGGACAAGGAGTCCTATTAAATGGCTTTAAACTAATGGAGAGTAGATGTAGACTAGATATAAGGAAGAAATATTTTACAGTGGGTGGTGGAACACAGGAAAGGGTCACCCAGAGAGGTAGTGGCGGCACCATCCCTGGAAACATTCCAGGCCAGGTTGGACAGGGCTCTGAGCAACCTGGTCTAGTTGAAAATGTCCCTGCTTACTGCAGGGGAGATAGGCTAGATGGCCTCTAAAGATCCCTTCCAACCCAAAGCATTCTATGATTCTATGATTCTAAACCACATAGTTTCCTGATCAACACTTTCTGTGCATTCTTTTCAAACTTCTTTCACTGTCTCTCTCTTTCTTGTTGTCAAGAGAAAGGAAATATTTTACTAATTGTATTTTTAGTTTCAAAATCAGAAAGTTTCCAAGTAACTTTTGATATCACCAACAAGGTAAAAATTTTGTCTTTTCTCTCTTTTTCTACCCCATCTATGCCATTTTTATGACTGACTTCACAAATTCACCTTACCATCATGTTTCTTTTCAATCTCCTCAACGATTCTAAAACCTGTGAACCACTACAGGACAAGGTCAATCTCATTCTTGGTTACTTTGGCTTTCTGTATATACACTCTTCATCCTGAAAAAGTAAAAGAAAATAGTAATTACTGTAGATTCAGTGGTACTCAAAATTCTCTCCTTGAATTTCTTTGGCAAAATTTTTCTGTAAATGGAAATCCAATTGGAACGGAGAGCAATGGGTACGAAGCAGGAAAAAGCTTTTAGTTAAGGGTGTTTTCCATAATTTTAAGGAAAAACAATCTTTTCTCACTGACTGAAAAAGTGGAAAACTTTTTTCCAGGGAAAACCCCCATTTTTCAAAAGGGTAAAAAGGAAGACCCAGGGAACTATAGGCCAGTCAGTCTCACCTCTGTGCCTGGCAAGATCATGGAGCAGATCCTCCTGGAAGCTATGCTAAGGCACATGGAAAATAAAGTCACTGGTGACAGCCAACATGGCTGCACTAATGGAAAATGATAGGGCCTGACAAATTTGATGGCCTTCTATGACAGGATTACTGCAACGGTGGAGAAGTGAAGAGCAACTGATACCATCCACCTGGACTTGAGCAAAGCATTTGACACTGTCCTGCACAACATTCTTATCTCTAAATTGGAGAGACATGGATTTGAAAGATGGACCGCTCAGCAGCTAAGGAATTAGCTGGATGGTTGCACTCAAAGAATTGCATTCAATGGCTCAATGTCCAACTGGAGACCAGTGACAAGCAGTGATCTCAGGGGTCGGTACTGGACCAACACTGTTTAACATCTCTGTCAGTGACATGGACAGTGGGAGTGAGTGCACCCTCAACAAGTTTGCCAATTGTATAATAAATTATATTTATTATATAATTATTATAAATAAAGACCTTAGAGCAGCCTGCCAGTACCTGAAGGGTCCTGGAGAGAGCTCGAAGAGGGGCTTTTTACAAGGGCATGGAGTGATAGGACAAAGGGTACCAGCTTCAGGCTGAAAGAGGGCAGGTTTATATGAGATATAAGGAAGAAATTCATCACTGTGAGGGCTGTGAGGCCCTGGCCCACGTTGCCCAGAGAAGCTGTGGCTGCCCCCTCCCTGGCAGTGTTCAAGGCCAGGTTGGACAGGGCTCTGAGCACCCTGGGCTGATGCAAGGGGGCCCTGCCCATGGCAGGGGGGTTGGAAGAAGATGGTCTATAAGATAACTTCCAACGCAAGACATTCTATGATTCTATGATATGATTCTATAATTTCTTTTTCTACTGTGGAACTATCTAGGATCAGATAAAAAAAAAATCTATACTACATTCTTTGCAACTCTGTATTGTTGCATTGATACAAAGCACATATTTTAGGATGGTATTGGTCATAAATGGATCTAAGCATATTCTAAAGGTCAACTTTGCTTAACATTTTAAATCTGTATTTCCATTTCAAGTGTTCCTGTAGCAACAGTCACAGTGCTTTGTGAGTTCAGGTCAGTTTAGGAGCTGCAGGGTAACGATAGGACCTCAGTGGGCTCTGTGCCTCCCTTTCAAATTGTGGTAAATTTAAGATTATTGAAAGTTTGTGTGATAGATTCAGTATTCAGAAATTAGACTTAAATATTCAAACAAGCAAGATTTTTAATCAGATTTAAATACTCTGTGCCTTGAGTTGGATCTCAACTGGGAAACTTTGTTGTCATATTTTCTGTTAACTCTTCTAGTCTTCACTGAAGCACAGAAATCAAATAATCTATTAAAAAAGTCTTGCAGAAGTCTTGGCTTGATTTTTTAAAACTGAAATTCAATTATATTCTATTTTTTTCCATTCTATTTATGAATTTTCCTTTTGCCTGTGTCCAAAAGCACCATTGAGAAAAATGATGTATCTGTTAAACATAATCTAAGATGAATTTCGAAAACACTTGCCGTAATAATTCTACTGCTACAGACAGATCTTATTTGAGCTGCTTTGTCCTGAGGGCATGACAATGAGAAGTCATGCTAACACTTGTAGAGGATGTTCCTGTTAAAATACATATATTTTAACTCCCACTCATGCTGTGTATCTAGATGTTGTGAAACACTACTATCTTTCATCACAGGCAAGTTTCTGATGAAAATAACTGAAGGCTATGGGAATTTAGAAGAGGGAAAAAGGCAAAAAAAAGAAGAATGAAGAGGTGCCTCAAAGACACTGGAGAAGACCAGATGGAAAAATATTAAAAGTTATTATTTCTACTAAAGAGGTCATCTTATCACTGGTCAGCACCCATATACCACCAGTATATCACGACAGTTCTGTGGCTTGACTGCTCAGACATGCCCTGGTTTTCGTATTTCATTTCATATTTTTAAGCCAAGGGAAGAATAGAGATCACAGATATACTATCAACACTGAACTCAGAAAAGAGTGACACTCCTAAAAACTGATGTACAAACAAAAGCAAATTTGTACCTACTGAAAGGCTCAACAGGAGCTGTTTGCATAAACCTTGAAAACATGATAGATGAAGTTCAGGTTTCAACAAAGTGTACAGTTTGACACTTTTCTGTCAAATCATTTTGCTGACCAGAGACTGTGATAACACAGTCCTGCAAAATGCTGGTATCAACTTATTCGCTTTGGAAGGGAACAATACAAACTTTCATAATTTTTCAAAATAAATCCATAGTAAAATGCAGGAACGGCTGTATTTACAGTCTAACTAACATTACCAGATAAGTGGATAAATGGATCACTGAAGAAAAAAAATCCAGACTATACAGAATAATCTGTAGCTTCTACAGATTTGTCAATAAATATGAATGCTTGAAGTTCTTTCTTCAGATGTTTTAATTAATGATACATGAGTAGAAACACTTTTCTTTCAGGCAAAATGAAGCTTTCTCATTTTTCAGTGTCCAAGACAAACGGCCTTGCCAGTTTACAAACTTGTGATGTTACTTATAGCAGAGATTTACCTGCAGCTGCAACCTCCAGCTCCTGTTAAACACCCACATCTTAAACCCTTTTAATCTAATCACAGCACAGCAGTATCTTTCTTGCTCAAGTTTCCAACTAATAGGGCTTCTTTTAGGATTATTATTCCTGCTTTATTAGAAACTTGGAAATATCTCAGTCTAGAAAGACCTTAGCCACCAAGCAACTCTTGTAACTGGCACTAGTAATTTTCATTGATGTGCTTACAATTAAAAGCTTAAATATTGATTACTTTTGTTTAAAACTGTAAAAATAAAATTAAACTTCTAGTCAAAGTTCACAATAATGTTGAAATTATTATACTTTACAGTGTTGTAGATTTACCAGAAATACGTGATTTCCAGCAATAACAAGAGACTGAATTCTCTGACTCAGGCAGCCTTTTCCAGTCCTAAATTCCTATATTAGAGAACTTCATACAGCAAAAGCACTCTGGATGTTGTGGATTTAACCTTAATATTGTTATCAAGCATTCAGGTGGAGAATCTGTAAAACTTGCTTAAGAATGATTTTCTGTCATAATCTTAAATAAAAACTCGACAGTTTTGAAAGGTCTTTAATAGATTTCAATTGTTTTCACCGTTTACGACATATACAAGTTACATATTTATTAAAATAATTTAAAAGGTTATCCACTGAATTCCTCAAAGATATCCATTTCCATGCTCACATTTGCCCATGCAATTATCACCACTGCAAGGAGAAACTGCTTTACATGCATACGCTGAACTTCCAGCCAGACCAAGCAACAGCCTGCTCACACTGCATGTACAAATAGGTTCAAAAGACATTTCTCATGTGGAAGTGTAATATAATATAATCTCCTTTAGATGTATCTGACATGTTTTAAAAGTGTTTTTTTCTGTATTTGCTGAAATTCATTTGACTGAATTAAGGTAGAAGCCAACAGGTCATGTCTAGTCACGGAAGATTTTATTCATCCATTGGCTGGCACCAGATGAGAAGCACCTGACAGTTTCCTCAGCTTCTCATCCCAACACATGTTACAGTTTCTTTTGTTCTCTGAAAACTGCATAATGTTTCTCTGATGGAGTTCTCATGTATTTTCCCTAAATTGTTTGCCAACTATTTTGTCCATTGCAGAGGTCCCATCCAATTTCATATACCAACAATGCACCAATCCGTGGTTCACTGACAAGAACTTGTAGCCAACTGATGTCCTGAGGAATAAAAAATAACTTATAACTTTTATTTATCTTTCTTTTTTCTTTCCCTCTTTTTCATTGTCTCTTTTTACAAGCCTACAGAAGGCAAGAAAGAACTTGGCTACTGGTATAAACCTACACTGATGGAAGAACTTGGATTTAAAATGAACCAAAACATTTTCCAATAATTCAAGTGTTGTGCCAATAGCAGGAAGAGCTCAAATAATGATTGCTCTAGTTCACCGTCCCTACAACCCAAACAGCACTGACAGCTAAACTACACGAGGATTTACAGGTAGATGATGAGGAAAATAATGAAACATAATAAAATAGATTAACTAATAGGTGATAATTATTTAAACGTAATTGACCTGCAGGTGATATGTCTCCAAGGCTCAGTTTTAACATTTTCAAAATTACAAAGAGAATTCAAAACTAAAATGTAACACATACCCTTAAAACTCTTCAATATTTCAGTTGATCTCAAAATAGATATTTTACTAGAATATATAAATGCATGCAAATTAGATTAAATACGAGAGCACAGGAATTTTCTATATGTGTGATTCAAGTACAAGGCAAAGAAATCAAGAAAACCAGTCTCTGGTAGTATCGGAGAAATATTCAGTTTATACACATTCATATTAAAAATCACAGTTAGCTCATGACCGAACAGGAAATGCACTGAATCCAAATTGTAAGCTGTTTTGTTTTTACATACCAATATGTTATTATTAGATTATTTAATTTTTGAGTCTATGTTTGACATGTATATATGTATGTATGTATATAGTGCAGACTTTTATCAACTGCAAAATGATTTCAAGACTTCAGTACTATTTTGCATTGCAAAATTAGTCTTGGGAAAATACATTAATTGCTTCCTTCTTTAGTAAGTGTCAATAGATACTGTTGAGTAATGGAACAAAACTGCTCAGGAAAAAGTGTTGCCTTCAGACTTTCCTTGTATGCCATGCGAATACTATCGTCATGTCGAAAAGGTGGCTCACACGTAACGTCACACTGAACAAAAGGGTGGTTCTGTGGGATGGGGTGAGGCGGGGATTGCTTGCAGAGCTGCGTTTCTGCTCCCCGGGCAGCTGCCAATGGCGTTTGTTCACCTGCCACATAACTGTTGTGAAAGAATGTGATACGCTGGAAAAATGCTAACCTCAGAGACGATATCTGAGCAACTGTCAGTGTGCTTTCAAGTGCACTGTAATCAGCAAAGATCTATTTTAGAGACTTGATAAGGGTGGGGTTGACTGCAGCTTTTTGTTTAGAATGGTCAGAAGATTGCTATGGCAGTGACTAGGGCAACAGCAAAAACGAGGAACCAGCCAATAGAACATATATACCTATTACATATAACGCCTCTTTTACATCAGCTGATATGGCAGAGCTTCAGCTCCGCTAATAGCTTTTCCATTTGGCCTGTGGAAACCCGGTCAACCTTAATTTCAGACGGAGTGAACACCCGTTTCAAGGCTTAAATTCAACGGCCACAAGCAGCCTAGTGCACGAGAGATTTACAATGTGTCCAAACTACATAATATTCCCAGAAACTCATGCTAATATCTTTAAGTAAAGGGGTAATATTTAAAATTTTTGCATATAATTTTCAGTTCAGCAGGTGCCCAGAATTGTAACACTTTCTCAAGTACAATACACATAGCGAGACACCTGCTGAAGTTCTGAATCTCTCTCTCCTCCATCCGTACTTTTATTCTTTTGTTTCCTTATTTATCTGTTTTCAGTGAAGAAAACACAGCAGCTATACATAGTCTCAGAAAAGGTTTCCTAGAGAATGCCACACAAAATTAGCATCCTTAGCTGACTTTGTAAAGAGTTATCACAATGTTCAACTCTATCAATGGATTGTTTTACTTATCAGATAATAGTTTGTATATTATTATTTCCTTTTTTTTGAGTTCTGGAACAACATCCTTCTAATTAATCTTTACCCAATCCTAAAGAATTATTCTATTATCTACTATCTTGGTGGAAAACAATACTTTCCCCTTAGTGTCATTCAGAACAATTGATTATTTTTGAGGGTTTCTCAGAAGCCAAAAATAAAAGGAATGATCAAATCGCACTTGAGTTTTGCAAAGTTCAAATGAGTAAAACATAAGGTGAGAAAAATGAGAAGATGTGGACTCAGTGAGAACCAGCGTCACAGAATCACAGAATCACAGAATGGTAGGGGTTGGAAGAGACCTCTGTGGGTCATCTAGTCCAACCCTCAGGAGTCTTTGATTTTAGTATCTCCATGTGTTGGCCCACAGACACTTACCAGAATAGAAGTTTCTTAGCTGGTGATGGGAAAACCTACAAGGGAAGATTTGTGACAGGTATCCATTCATGCACGTGTAGATAATGACACCGGCTTTCCACTAATAAAACGTCTTGCTATAAGAGAGTATAGGGCCAGGATTCCCAGACCTACTGAATTTCGGTTACTAAAACTGTGAAGTTCAAAACCAGTCTGTATTAAGGTTCTGTAAGAAATGTAAATATTTTCAGGCAGCTAAATTGGGTTTTTTACAGAAATTAATCAGTCTGTAATTTGGAAACACTACTTGCTTTCATCTTTCTCCCACTTTTAAATGTAACTTTAAGCATTTGTGGAAATGGGTCACTGGCTGAAAGGTAATAGCTTTGCCAAATGTAGAAGTCAAACAAGGAAGACAAATTAAGTGCAAATTCTTGTGAGCTGGCAGAATTAACTAGAATTCTGTTTAACAACTCAATTCTAAAATTATTAATGACCTATCCTTGCCAACCGAAAAAAAAAGTTTGTAGCTGTGGATTTCTTCTAAAGCCATATATCTTATTAATTTTCATACATTTTCAGTGTAATCAGTCATAATACAATGGAAAACTCTTTGGACATAAAAAAATCCATAATGTGCTATATGGATTTCATTTCTTGAGAGAGGAAATTCAGGAGGAGGCTGCTCTTTCAAGTGAACTGTTCCAGAAGGGTAAAATCATCAATTTAGAGTATGGACAAAAATCAAAGCACGTCTTCTTTCACAGACATAGTAGTTTGGGATTAATCCTTGCTCCCGCTGAAGTCAACAGTAGATTGTTGTTCACTTCATCAAGGGCCCAATCAGTGCTGCAGTTTGGAACACTAAAACACAGTCTCCTAATTGCCCCTACAGAACAATACTCCGGGACTTCGAGTATCACCTTGTACTTTCCCTGGACTGAGATCCTTTGGCTTTGCAAAGCCAGTTAGCTGTGCAAATATGCTGATCTATGTACTACTTTTGAACATCATATAGAATTGAGTAACTAGTTTTGAACAGGTGTTGCCTGGTCTGGCTGCCAGGGAATGTTTTTAAGTGAGTAGTTTTTCACGTGCAATAAATCCCTGCAGTACTGTGAATACCATTAGCTGAGGGACCATGTTTGCTTGTGTATGTCTAAGAAGCCAACTATATCTCAATCTGACACACACATTTGTCTGTGACGCACAAATGCTTTTATGCTTTCGCAAAAGAACTTCATCTTATACACAGTTGTATAAAGAACTAATTTTAGGCATATAGAATCATAGAATCATTTGAGTTGGAAGACACCTTTAAAGGTCATCTAGTCCAATCCCCGTGCAGCGAGCAGGGACATCTACCACTAGATCAGGTTGCTCATAGCCCCATCCAACCTGACCTTGAATGTTTTCAGGGACACCTGAGGGACACCACTTGTCACCCTTCTCCATCTGGACATTGAGCTGTTGACTACTACGGACCATCCAACCAATTCCTCATCCACTGAACAGTCCACCCATCAAATTCATATCTCTCCAGTTTTGATAGAATGACATTTTGGGGGACCATGTCAAAGACCTTATTGAAGTCCAGATAGACAACATCTGTAGCTCTTCCTTTTTCTACTGATGTAGTCACTCCATCATAGAAGGTCACTAGGTTGGTCGGGCAGGACTTGCTCTCAGTGAAGCCAGGCTGGCTGTCTCGAATCAGCTCCCTGTCTCCATGTGCCTTAGCATAGCTTCCAGGAGGATCATTTCTATGATCTTCCCAGGCAGAGGTGAGGCCGATGGGTTGGTAGTTCCCAGGGTCTTCCTTTCCACCCTTTTGAAAAATGGGTGCAATGTTTCCCATTTTCCAGTTGACCAGGGCCTTCAGTGGACTTCCATAAGTTTTCACATTGTGCCACAATATGAAGTAAAGAAGAGATAATATTCTAACAAATCATAGCCATTTACTATGTACACACCTTTCTTACTGAGCATTCCATCTCATATAATGAAAACTTTGGTATCATTCCCATATCTAGCAATTCACCAAAATCTCCTTGCTGAAAAGTCTCACGCTGGCCTTTTAGCTGTTTTTTATATCCGTCTGATCAAAAGTTATTTCTTGACAGACATTTTATCTTGTACCATTCAGTATAAAGTCATAATAGTGTAGTCTAAAAATCAATGACCAGAAGTTCAAACACAGGTAACTTTGAACATCTCTTGCACTAATGTTTTATCTACAGCTTGAAATATTGTTGTATTACTTGACTGTGTATTCATTTCTAACAGCTTTTTGCGTCACAGTTCAATTCTGCAGAATTACAGAAACATAGTTTTTTGAAGCTTAAAAAGCAGTTTATTTAAATGAAACTTACCTCTGAAGAACAGCATATTGTCCAAAACATTAATGACCTTAAATAGTTCATTCACTCAAAAAGTGTTTTGTTCAATTAATAAATCACTGTGAGAAGACAGAGTTATGCTTGTTGACCTGAAAGAGAGTGCAAATGTCACCAGAATGTTTTGAAACATTCTTCTTCCAAAAGTTCTCTCAGGAAAAAATTCACATATGAAACTCACAACTCTTCCAAAGATTTTAAAAGTATTTCTTTCATTGCACCTTCTATATGCTACCATATATAACCCCTCGTAAAACAGACATTGTAGGATATTTTGGAATAATTCATCCTAAAATTTCTTTCTATTGCATTTGTTTATGAAGTCTGGGCTGCTTTATCTTTCCCCTTTTCAGCAATGTTCAGTGAAGACTCACTGATGATGAAACATTTTTCTTGCCATAATGTAATGATACTGCTGCGCTGGAGAATTTTCAGCACCATTTATTAAAACTGGCAAGCCAGAATGGGTTTTGTTTTAAAGTCATCATTGGCTTCTCGGTAACAATGAAAGGTTGTCTAATGAAGGTGCTTTCAAGGAAAAAACCTGAGGACAAAAAAAAAAAAAAAGAATGAAGAAAGGTTCAGCTTTTTGTAAAAGAATTAGATTAACATAGAATACTCAGATAATAAGTAAAACTGTCCAATAACAATAACAACAAACTAGGAGAATGATCCAGAAAACTTTTTCTCATAGGATTATTTCCTATTCACACATATAGTCTGTTAGAAGTGAGAGTTAGTTGAAAGCTAGTTGTAAGAAAAGTTAGTAGAAAGCTAACCGTATTTTTTGTCAAAAAACAAAACTGTAATTCTTAATCCTAATCAAAAGGTATAAGGACTGTTTACTTATAGATCTACAGACACACACAGACTTTAGGTTAAAAAAACAACAAAACCCAGTTTTTTACCTCCCTTTTTTTTTGTCTTCTCTTTTGTCTTCCTCTTTCAATTTCATGACGAAAAAAAAGGAAAACAGAGAAAAGGTAAGATAATCTTTTTTTTTATTTTACACTTTGGGGGATCTTTAGAATTACTGAGCAATTTATATGGGAAATTTTTAAATCTTTTTTTTTTCCATAAAAAGGGAAATGTACTTTTCAACCTGGTAAGTTCATAAAAAATTTTATAGAAAACATTTTACAGGATCAAGCTCTAAGCTTCCTTTACAGGAGAAAAATTCAAGAAACTCAGGGCAGCCTTCCAGTTTAAGTTAATTTCTTATGCTGTGGTTCAGCAAGACCAGCAGCCTAAGAAACCAACCAATAAACCCTTTCTGACACGAATGAGACTCAGCGACTTATAAACACAGACTTCTTAAATGCTACAGTTTTTATTATGAACCATTTGAAAACAGAAACACTCCCCTTTGCTAGTGTTGAAGTTGTGCAGGGTCTAGGCTGCAGGCAGCCCCACCACCAGCAGCCCTTTTCAGTGCTCACGGCGTTATCCACCAAAACCAGGGATCGCCAGCTGGCAGGATGACTTAGCCGCAACCCACGTTTGATGCAGCATGTCTCCTGGGAACATCATGTTCTGCCACTGCCAGGATTCCCCAGCTGTCCCAAATGCTCCTTGTCCATCCCTTCCCAGGAGGTCGTGCGCTGAGGAGGTCCCCAGAAGCTGAATGCCAGACTTGTACCTTTTGCAAGCACTTCTCCGTTCTGACTCACCACAAGCTTTCACTTCCACACTCGAGACTCTGGAGCACTGTGGGGCAGTGCAGGTCAAGTTTAGGGGATTTTATAGTCTTTGAAGTAGATAATTAGGGTAGAAGTTTGTCCTAAGATCCAGATGTGATATATGACTGGGTACAATAACAGAAGAAAGGCCTCAAGTTGTATCAGGAGAGGTTTAGATTGGATATTAGGAAAAATTTCTTTACTGAAAGAGTTGTCAGGCATTGGACCAGGCTGCCCAGGGCAGTGGTGGAGTCATCATCCCTGGAGGGGTTCACAAAACATGTAGGTGTGACACTTGGGGACATGGTTTAGCTGGCATGGTGTTATTGGGTTGACGATTTCACTTAATGATCATAGAGGGTTTTTTCCAAGCTTAATGATTCTATGATTCTAAGACTTATTATTTCAACCCATTGCAGATCCTAAAATACTGCCTCTCTAAAGACACAAAGTCCAATGTAGGTCACAGAAGCTCCCAAATTTCTTCATTTGTGTGCACCACCTTTTGTGAGAGGCAGTCCTACAGGCATCTGCTCTCTCAATCAAGTTTTCTGCTCATACACCTTAGCAAGTGAACAGGTAGCACAAACCGCTTGGGTAAGAAATGAAGGAAGTTTCCCTAGGCAAAGGAAATTGGGTTTATGTGGAGAAGTGAAGTTATTTTACAAAACATACCTCCCTTGATTATACTCTATATGCTATTACTCCGTGCATATAAAGCAAAAGTAATTTCGCTATTCACTAACTCATTGCACTTGCCCAGAGAATCACAAGATGCTTTGGGTTTAAAGGACCCTTTGGAGGTCTCCACACCGACTTTATGCTTGAGATATTTAATGTTTTGAAGTCAGATCAGGTTGATATACAAAGATTTTGAAGTACTTAACCAAGTTGTCTGTTGAATATGTTTATGCTTTTGGTAATTTATTCCACATGCTCAACACCACTTACTTTAAAATCTTTGCATGCACTCTCTCCTTGTTTTCAGTTTCATCCTTTTAAAATTGTACACTTTT
>Ga0065711_1037980_pt1 | contig 19277 bp, 8 predicted proteins | sample Hoacrofraction12_FD_59098 | JGI IMG/M metagenome (GOLD analysis project Ga0065711, IMG submission 59098) | Hoatzin crop microbial communities from Cojedes, Venezuela - Epithelial fraction 12 v2 (version 2) | ecosystem: Host-associated > Birds > Digestive system > Esophagus > Crop | place...
TGTTTATGATCATATGGGAATCATAAAAATAAGTGCATAAATAAAGCTTCGGCTTATAAATAAATTAAATTTAAATCAACAAATAATATTTAGGGATCATAAATAAATAAAAAAAACTTCTAATGCTCAGGTTTCAGTTGAAATTTGCTCTAAGCTTTTTTGGGTTTCCTTCTTTGCACACGACCCAGGAGATGTGGACCCATGTGAACGGGAACAAGTTCTACATGACTCCCTGTGATCCGAAAACACCATGTTTTATTCAGTGTAATAAATACTGGCAATATTAATATTTTGCCTGGTAGACACATTTACAATACTACAAGGATTTTATGAAATCATATCACTTTTGCCTAACCAATGATGCTTAACATTCCTCCTTAAAAATGCATTACTTTGTATTCCTTGAGATTCCCTCATAGCCAATGATTTTTTCTTTTCATTGTTGCCAGTTCAACCTGTGAATCTAATTTGTGCTGGTTACCATGCTGACACACTTCATTTTGATTTTACAGGTACATGCAAAGAGTTATTGGTGGGAGGCAGTTTGCCATACAAGCGCCTGAAAGCATTCAGTGAAACGCTACCGGCATTCAGGAGAGAAGCACAGCCAGGCGCAGCGACTCGTCCTCTGCACGACTGAGGGATCACCATTCAGCCAGCATCGACCAGAAGGCCATCTTCAAAGATCAGGTTGCAGACTGACAGACCAACACTCCGACCCAGCACCTCCCACGGTAAGATGGGGCAGCACCTGTGGATGTTGCAGAAAGCCAAACCACTCCTGCCTTGTGTGGGGTTCACTTTGTGCATTAATTTTAACATCGGCCGTCCGTCCGTTCTCCTTTTTCTCAGGGATGCATCAACCTAGTCTGGCTTGGTCTTTGTGAGGCCCATGCCGTGACCTCCTCTTAATTAGGTTCCTGCTTCTCATGCCATAGACTTCTTTACACCTCACTCTCTACGTGAACTGGCTGCTCACAGCTGCACAGCTGATTTCTCTGTCAGGAGGCTGCCACGGCAGACACTTGTACAGGTGGGGACATCCTGACTTGCCAAATAAAGTCTCACCCTCAGTTACTTCAAGTGCACCTCTTTGGTTCAATTTTTTTGCTCAATTTACTCATTGACAGGAGCATTTTAATTAAGACGTGAGAAAAAAAGAGCAAAGCCAAAGCTGTGTGCATTGAAAACACTAACTGCAGTCTCCAGGCTGGGAAATCTGGCACTTCCAAGGCTTCCAATACCATATGTTGTAAATGCCAAAGAAACAAAGATCATTAATTATGTTGAGCCCCCGGTAGCCATGCCATTAATATTCCATGGGTCTGCAATGTTCCAGCCTTGCATTTTTCCATCACCAATAGGACTGCATAAAGTCCAGTCTGTTTCCCTTGTCTTTTTATTACCTAGAGTTTCCCCACCTTAACTCCTCTCTACCCCTTATTGCCCATGCGTACTTTGTCCATTTTGACATTTGTAGAATGTATCTCACAATGAAGACCTGCTTTTGAAGACCATCTTTGGATGTTACCACAACCCTGTTTACCTCCACAACCTGGACACGAGAAACAAACTCTCTCCCTGTGGAGTTCCTGATGGAGGGAGGGATCCCCATTCAACTGAACTGCCATCCTCAGACTGATCAGAGACTTCTCCACACACAACAAGCAGTCAGTAAAAGCTGCACAGAAGGAGTATGTGATGGAGCACCGTGTGCCATCAAGCCTTTGTCCATGGGGTTGGTACACAGAGTGTGAAGCTGGCGTGTTCCCACAGGAACACAGGGAGAACATTCAAATCCCTGAGAATGAATAGCTCAACAAATGAGTTATTAAGAATTTAACTACACAAGCCCCAAGAGAAAAACCACTGAAGCCTATTAAGAATGAATTTGAAATTGCTCCTTTATACAGAAGAGACAGAAAGTGCCAATGTCGCAGGACCTCCCTGGATTAGCAGAACATGTTCATAGGCCACTGGGAAGTTTCTATTCCAGGAAGCCTGAGACAGCGCTACTGAAAGAAGAATCCACTCCGCCTTCAGGGGAAAGCGCCAGACTTGGAGCAACACCCCCTGAAGTAATCCACCAATATCATCCAGGTTCTTCTGGGTTTAAACTGATCTGACTAACATCAAAACCTGGCCCATAATAAGCCACAGTTTAGGCAGCTGTTGTGGTTTAACCTGGCAACTGGGACCCAGCAGCCACCTGCTCTCCCCCATTCTTCGCCCCCAGTGGGATGGGGAGGAGACATGGACAAAAGGGAGAACTCGAGGGTTGAGATAAGGACAGTTTAATATGACAACAAAGGAAATACTACTACTACTACTAATGAATATGCAAAACAAACTCCATACAATACAATTTTTCTCACCATCCTATGACTGATTCTCAGGCAGTCCTCGAACAGTGATTGTGGAAAGCCAAAAATCACAAATTTCACTGAATTCCCCCAAAAGTTTGAACTTCTGGACAAGAGAGGATTTGAACTCCCAGAAATGAGAAGAGCAGATAGCTTCCCACCCCCCGGGCAAATCCCATTCATAATCTGAGCACGACTCTTGTGGTATGGAATATTTCCATTGGCCAGGTTGGGCTGGCTGCCTGGCTGTGCTCCCTGCCAGCTCCTGCACGCCTGCTCAGTAGGTGAACGTGGGAGACTGGAAAAAGTCCTTGATTTCTTAGCAACAGCTGAAAACATCAGTGTTCTACACATTCTTCCTGTACTAAATCCGAAATACAGCAACTACTGGGAGGAAAATTAACTCTATCCCAGCCGAAACCAGGACAGCAGCTCAGGAGCCAGATCAACTTCTCCGATTCTGGAAGTAGTGCTTTCTGGCCAGGCCAGTTCACCTGGGGTTACTGCTGTGTGCCAGCCCTGGGAGATGCTGGACATTTTGAGGCTGAAAAAGTCGATGATGTCAAGTGCACGGCGTGCTGTCTGGTCCCTGGCACACTGGTTGGCATGCAGGCATCCGCAGAGCTACACAAAGACCTAGCCCGCACCTTCAAAGACAGCTTTTCTGTAGAAATAGAATGAAAGCACCTACCAGGACTACACATGGTGCTTCTCTCCAGCTAGTGTTTTCTGGGAGAGTGCCGCATTCACATACAGCACTGTACTTACTTTTCCAACCTCCGCTTTTTCTTCCACCTCAAAATAGTTTTACTCGAAAATGGTCTGATTACAGGAAAGCCTGATTACATTCTGCCACTACACCGAGGACGAGGACAAGCGCTCTCTCTGTAGTGCACCTCATGCCCTCTGTGTCACCGCTAACGCCCTTCTGTCTCGAACCACCTCTTCTGTGGCTCCTCTTTGGGACTCACGCTTCATCTGGGGGTTTGCTTTGCCTTTACAGTGGCTCAGGCTGTGATGGACTTCTGTATCTTACAACAGCTTCCTGAACAAGACACCTAGGTCCCCTGACAAATTCTTTCTCTGTCCATTTTATAGAATGCAAATTGAAGAGTGCAGTGTCCTGCAGTGAATTTTTCAGGAACAATGTGCAGACATTTCCAGCAAGTGCTCTTAACGGAAGCTTCTTTGCCAAGTTTTGCCTCCTTCCCTAGTTGTGGTTTTGAGAAAGCACATTTGTTCGCAATGGGGAACAGCAGAGCAGAACTTTCAGTCCTGTACACTTAGCACTGTATCCCCCTGGTAGACGAACTAGAAGGGCTTCTTTTTTCCCCACAGGGTCTACACGTACAAACATTTAGTTAGTCCTGAGCTTATACCCACCAGTCAGGATGATAAGATACAGTAAAATTCAAATCAAAATCATTGAAAGTGATAGAGCTAGACCCAGCAAGTTAAAATCAAGGGCCAAAGAGATTTAAGTACAGCAGAATCACTTAAAAAAAAAACACAAAGAGCAAGGGACAGAGGGTTTAAAATTGTGAGATGATCAGAATATAGGAAGCAGAAAGAAGTGAAGCTCCCAGCCAGATTCCAGAGCAGGCTTTGAAATGGGCTGTGCTGCTAAACAAAAGATAGGCCATTTATTTATTTACCCAACTCATATTGATTTGGGAAACTAGCAAGAGTATTGCAAAATGGAAAGAGCATTAGAAAAGCCTACATTTTGATTAGCTTGTGCTGCCATAATTTGCAAAAGCGCATTGACATTATGTGTGATGGGACTCCATAAACAAAATTAATGTAACATGGCTACCCCTCAACATTTCCACAACGTTTTATGCCTTCACACCACCTTGCAATATTAACTTAATACATTAATCTCCATAAGGTAGGCAAATCTGATTAGCCCTATTTTGCAGATGCGTTAACTGAGGCTTGACAGACGTGATGTCACCCAAAGTAGCACAGAGAGTTGAGGCGAAAGAGCAGCAACTAGTAGAGCAGTTTGCAGCCACAGAGACCTTGCCATTCCTTCTGACCAAATACTGTGCAGGACTCCCTCATTCCTACCGCAGTATAAAATTTAGACATCTACCATGTGTCTGTTAGCATTTTCATCTTCCCTCAAAGCATTACAACTAAAGAAACACAAGCCCACAACCTGACTGAGGGACCTGGGTTCTTCTGCACAAACCCACCCCAGACCCTGCAACCCTCCAGCTTAGTCTGCCAAATTAACCTGGACCGAGGAAGAGGTCTCCTGGTCTGCTCCAGCCACTAGAAATCTAGGCAGTACCAAAGAGACATAAAAAGAGAAACCGTACCGGCAGCAACCCATCTCCTGCAGACCTTCCTCCCATCAGACGTCATGGTGGGCTTTGAGCTCCTGCGGTGGAGGCGCTTACACCTCTTCCCCTCTCCCTGCTCCATTCTCCCACTGAAAAGCATGTTGGAAACGACAGCCACTTTGCCAGTCTTCTACCCAGCCTCTGTAGAGTCACTGCTTTCTGGATTCATGACGGTGTTTCAGTTTTCCCTGAAAGATTTATTTTGCCATTGGCATTTATTTTGACTGACTATCATGTCACCTGAGTTCAGTGGAAAGGAGAAGAGAGGAGTCCTCTTAGCAATGGCATTTTCTATTATGCTAGAACAGCTGTCGAGGGGAAGCTACATCCAAAGGGAAAAAGGGGGTCTTTCTAACAGGTATTCAAAACACTTAAATTAGTAGTGGAGTGACTACCCCTCATCCAAACACACATTTCCTGATTTGCACCTTTTTCTACAGGAACTAAAAATCTCTACAAGCCTTCAGGATATAAAATTGTCAACCACCATTATATTAGTCCAAAAATGTGACAGAAGTGTCACTCAGGAAGCAGAAGTAAGAAAACCCACAAAGAACAGGGTTTGTGAAGAAGCACACCACAACTACAATCTCCGTGCACCTCGCAAAACTGGCTCGTCTGCTAGCTGCACAACACAAACCACAGCAGGTGGGTAGTCAAGGAAGCACATAAATATCTGTGCTATCATCATTCAGAAAAGCAAAGAAGAAATAACAACATGGTCCTGAATTTTGCTTTTCTGCCCTTTCCCCCCCCCCTAATATTTACTGCATTCTGTTACAGCAACACCTCTGCCAACTGTTGCACTGGAGGCAGTGAAAATTTGTGTTGCACACTAGTGCAGTAAAGGTGACTTCTAAGAGTGCAAGAACACTAAAATATCTGTTTTGCCTAGATTTTCCTCCACTCACATCCCAGACCATCTGGTTTGTGCCATTTTAATGGTAGTTACATAAGACTGGGGCTTTACCTATGTCCCAAAGGGAGAAAATGGAAAGAAGCAGCTCCCAAATCTTCCTTCATTTTAAAGACCCGTGCTTTAGGTAGAGCAGGTGATTCACTGGATAGCCCACAGAACCTGTGGACCAAGGAATGCAGTATTTGCACGTGCAACAGAGATAAAACACCACTCTAAAACCTAAGTTTCCTTCCACCCCATCTCCTCTCTCTTTAGATTTGACTGCTGACACTGGCACAAAACAGTATCTATTCAACAAAGATGATGTATTTGGTCATGAAAACTGACTGGAATGATCCTAAGTGGAGAAAAATGTAAAACATTATTGGGGAAATGCCAGTGCAATGTTACAACTGCTGATATGCTTCACACATAGACTCACACAAATATACATTAACCTAGAGCAGACAACCACCGCTCTCACTTTTTGAACATGTTAAAATCTAAAGTAGGAGCTTAAGGGTAGTCTGAAATCATGGTATACAATACGTATCATGAAATTCCCTTCTGTTATCTTCAGTATGAAGAAGCCAGAACTGAAAAGTTGTATCACGGATAGAGCAGAATATGGACAGGCTGGGCCATTTACTGCACGCTTGAAGCAAAGTTCACTGCAAAATAGAATTGATCTCATCAGAGCTCACCGTAAGTACAGGCTGGGACTAGCAAAGCGATGGAAAAAAGAATAGATTGGATAACTACACCCACGGGAAAGAGCTTACATCAAAATATCTCATTTGCTGGAAGCGGCCTGATCGGGAAGGAAACTGTTTGCTCCACTCAGACCTAGGAGATCAGACCACCACTCACACGACAGACTACTTGAAAGAACTTATCCATTGACCTTAGGTCAATCGTTGGAATAAAGAAGCAAAAGCAGTCTCTGAATCTAGAGCTGGTATTCAAGCTCCATGAGTTCCTGTCAAAGAGGTTCAGGGAGACACTTTGCTTGTCCACTATGCTTTTTTTAATTTCACAAAGAGATTGGTGCAATTTAGAGGAGCAGGAACTGGTCATTAGGTATCAGGCCAGTCCAGTTACTCTTCTTGCTTTCTGCAAACTTTGGAACCCGGACTTCTCATTTCTTTCAGAGCATGGCAGAGTCTGGTTCAAGCTGAACTCTAGGACCCCTCTTTTGCTCCTCTATAGTCCTCCATAATGTTCAGGGCCTTTGTTCACTTTTTTGCTTTGCTTTTTCTCTGCCCCTGGAAGCCAACAGCAGTTCCCAGATGATCTGCTGAGAGGCATGACTGCCCCTCAAAATGCTGGGAGAAGGACTGGTTTGGTTTTTCTACATGATGAAACACAAAAAAGGAATAAAGGTTTGAAGTTTGCCTGTTAGGATATTCTTTTCTTGAGGAGCTTATGGTATTAAGGACACGCTCACTCAAACAGCATTTCAAATGCCTATTTACAACCTGCAGAAATTGTTAACATATTTGAAATCAATTTGTGACTTCAAGCTATAGCAAGCAAAAATGGCTTGAGTGAACTGAAAACATCTCAAAACAGCCTGTTCTTCCCTTCAAGCCTAAAATAAATGTATCCTGTAGCACACTGGTAGATTGGAAAGGTGCTGCCAGATGACTTAAAAAGAAAACAAACCCAAACCAGTGCTTAATGCTTTCTTGAATCTTTTGATGCAGACCTTACCTGACGTGAGATGTGCTTTACGTCTTCAAAGCGGCCACGTAAACTAAGTAATTAATCCTTACAACATGGGACAGGCCAGTAGTATCACACTGAGATAGACAGGTTAACATTAAAACTCTGAACTACCTCAGTGACTCAAATGCCATCCTGGGCCCTTCTGTCCGTGTCTTAAAGGCTTCAAAATCAAATGCTCTTGTTTTGCATGTAATAAAATTATTTGATTTCGTGTTCTAAAAGCAGCTCTAAAAATCTCTGAGTGGGCTTTGAGAGAGAGAGAGGACTGCCGCCTTCTTTTTGTAGGCCCGTGCTGCTACTCACAGGTACGGAAGTCGTAACGTCTGTCTTGCTACCCCGTCTTCAGATTATGTTCTCTACGCAACTTGACCTACACAGCTTTTGGTACTTAGCAGTCTTGAGCAGCAGGCCACTTATTTCTGAAGGCTGAAAATTGCAACTGACAGTTTATTGTAAACAAGAAATTTGCACCAGGCAATTAGAGGATTGAACATTTCTCCTTTTAACTCACGACAGGATTTTTTTTCACTCCCTTCAGGCAAAGTGTTACAGTGCTGCTCTGCTCCTACCACCGACTCTGAAGTGACACTGCAGGATTCCAGTTTTGATTCCATCATTTATTAATCTGTCAGTCTGCAAAGAAAGACATTTTGCTGAATGCCAGGCTCCTCCTGGACCCTCTTCAACATTTGTGTTATCTTTTCACATCTCTTTCCCAACAATCCTGCCACTAGAGCAGGGTACTGCTGACAGTGCACAAAATCCGACCCCAGCTCATCTTCCCACAGCTGTGCCACCTCTGCAGCGCTTGCCACATCAAAACTAAATTCACTGCAACATCACGTCTCGGCCAGTTCACCGGTGAGGCAAGTGCTGTTTTCAGACCGCTCAACACCACGCCAGACCAGGTGACAGAGCTGCAGAAGGGGCTGAGCGAGCGCATACTGCGCCGCAAGAGAAAGTATAAAATTCCAAAGCTGTAAATTCTGCAGAAAACTAAGACTGATGTGGTATCTCTGGATTGACTGCAGGGAAGGGAGAACAAAGCCAAGGACTCGATCCAAGAGAAACTGCTGCAGAAGCTGCTAAAACAGGGCCCTTGGGGAATCCAGAAAATTTCCTACAGTCCTGCCTGGACCATCTTTCCCTGAACTTGCTGGCTTCTGGCTCTTCACTCTGTGCTCTCTTCACCTCAGCTTCACTCTGCCTCAGAGTGCTTCAAGTCATTTTAGTGTTTCTCGCCTTCTCATGTGCTTGGTCTTTAGAAAGCTTTTCCAAGCACACCTTCTTTTGGCAGCAACTATTATCATAACGGGGCCCCGCTCTCCGCTGCTTTTCGGGCATTATTGTGTTACGTGTAGTCACTCATCAACAGGAGTACTGATAACATAACTTTTACAAATGGATTTGTAAGTGTCAAAGACATGAAAAATGGCATAAAAGAGAGCGCTGAAAGCTAAAGATGGTCTCACGTCAGCCAGGGTGTTGGCCAATATGTTCCTGGACTGCACCTGCTCAGGTATTGCTTGTGCACCATGCGTACGCTGAAACAAGCGGAGCTTCCTGCGTGGGACTCCTTGGAAAGGCAGGTGTGCAGCCACCGTCTGTCCATCTGCTGAGGAGAGCTGCACAGCCGGGCTGGCAGGCCTGTTCCTGACGGGGGACAGCATCATCGGAAGGAGACCTCTTCTTTCATCCTCTTTCTTGCTTTGGGTCAAAGACTGTCAGCTGGTGTCCCAGACATCTGCTCAGATCGCCTCATCTTACTGCAGAGTGAGGGAAAGGATCATGCCAAATACCCCAAATTCACTTTTTAAAGCATTGATCATACTCTAGAAATAGGCAAAGATGGCTCTGTCAGGAGACTGACAGTGGGACTATGATTTTTTTGGTTCATTCACGTGCTGACACAGTATGTCTTCAGCAAGAATGCTGAACCAGCTTCTTTACTTATGGTCCTTCACCCCAGCAGAATTGCTTCAAAACTGAGTCCTGGGGGTAGCTTCTGAGGAAGAGGGAAACTGGTGTTGGCCATGGTGAGTATGGCCTCTTGACTGCCTCCTGAATTGTCTTGGCTCACAAAGGCTGACGGTCCGTCACGTTCCCACTTCACTATGGCCCACCGCTGATCTTCAGCGCGTCACCCGGCCTCCTTCACAGCTACTACTGCCTGTTTTTGATGTGGTCCATCAAATCTTTGAGGCTGTTGATTCAGACCTACTAATGTGCACAGTTTACTTATTCTCTGTTCAGCCCATTTGTTGGCCTAAAAAGTCATCTCTTCTTAGAAAAAAAATACAAATGGAAACTTTCTTATTGATCTTTTGTATTACTAAGCCTACATTTCCAGCTAAAGTACAAGTGATCATTTTATTTCAGAAGGTATTTTCCACATGGTACAAAACTGAGCTGAATGGTTCAATGTAGACAGTGATTATTAAAAAAACAAAAGCAACCACATTAGTTCCAATTTAGACTTGGCAAACATAAGACAACCAGAAAGATTTATGTGGATCCACATATGCAGACTAATGCACATTATCCTCTTTGGCCTCCACCCTCTCACATGCACTATTTGCTCTGGGATTTACTGAATTTCTGTTTTGCACATCTTGGTGAAAGCAGAGCTATCATTTTTAACCTCTGATACAACGCTTCGTGAAGCTACTCCCAAGGTTACATTCACCTTTTTGACACTATAGCCATGCAGTGATTTTCATTAACTGGTCAGAGAAACACTCATTTGCTCAGTCCGTGTAATTTCCAGCCCTTTAAATATCTGTTCTTCTTAGGATATATCATCTTACAAACAGTGCTACCATCTAACCTAGTAGATTGATTTAGTTCTATTTTTAATTCCTGTTATGGGAATACATTTTTGCAAACTGTCTGGTACCAGTAACCACTAAACAACTTGGGTATAACTAGTCTGCTCACACCTCTACTCTCTATGACACCATCAGTACACTAAACAATGTTAATTCCTAGCAAGAATGAAGCAACAGGTGAGAGAAAAGTAAAGATAGTGGCTGCTCTCTGTGGGGACACATACAGGTACATTACGTTGGGAATATTAACAACATATATGTGGGTTTTATATATAAACGGTAAAAAATGAAAAATGGGGTTGAAAAACCACAAAACATCAGAGAATTCATTCTGAAAGTGAATAATTTTATGCTCCATAGAAATCTGAAGCTGTAAACTCTGTATGTAGGCTGAAACTGTGACTTCAAAGCATTGCTACAAATTCTGACAGCACGCTTGCTTTCCAAGTCTGGGTAATGCCAGCGTGCGGTTCGTTCTTCAACAGATAATGAAAAGAGTGGGTTTCTATCAGCAAAAGCGACATCACCCCACAGTGCTGGAGCTAGGCACATGCTGCTAACTCAAGACAGGGTATTGACAGGAAACTGCTGTGACAGATTTGTTTCCCCAAGCAAATATGACAACAAGGTGATGATATCAAGCACTGTCTGATGCAGGGGAAGAAGGAAAACAAGCAAAGGAAAAAAAAACCACAACCCGAGAACAAGTCCAAAGAATTGGGATGTGTTCACAGGCTCCACCAGCTTTTCTATTTTAGGCATGTTTGGGTTTGGTTTTTTTTAATTTGCTTTTATTCCTCAAAAGGCTTTGGTTACAGCTAAGATCGCTTTACTCAGCACTCATTATATTTCATCTTCCTTCACCTGAGGATGAAAAATTCTGCAGCAAATGCATTGAAGGATTTAACTCTAATGCAGCCTCTCCCATTACTGCTTCAGACCCTTCTGAAATGCTGGCTTGTAGTTTCTGATGCTGGGATTCTCCCTTCCACGTAGTCAGGATCTTCCTCTTCATCCTTACCCTACTTAAGTCCCAGCCTGAGGGCCCAGAGATAGAGGGATGCTCCTCTCTCAAAAGGAAAAAAAACAGCTCCACTAAATATGCAAAGTAAGTCCGAACCAAAAGGCACAGGCAACTACAGGTCTTTTGTGCATTAAACAAGATCATGACCCATGAGATCAACTAATTTGGGCTGCAGAAATGCCTAAACTGGGCCATACAAGCAGACACAGTAATTAGCAATTTGCTCAGTCCAAGGGCTGAGGAGGCAGATGGTGCGGTTGAAGGCGAGGGATCCCAAGAAGTGGGATCAGAAGTTAACTGTGCCACAGATGGAGAGACATCAGAGCTGGCCCCACATCAGCAGCTCAAGCCCAGATGGATTTATTAGCTCAGAAACAAGACTGCTGAATGCAACTTCACTGCTTCCAGGGCCAGCTTGGCCATCCCAGGCAGCGCTGGGTGTTGACAAGCCCCTGCAGACCGGAGCTGGCTCTGCTCTGCGCAGCAGTCCCAGCAAGCCTTGGCACCAGCCCCTGTCACCCACCGGGTGATCAGAAATTGTCTGCTCTTTGAGGTGCTTCTGTCTCCAGAGCCACAAGTAACAGAGTTGGTTACACACTCAGTTCTGACATTGGTTCTCTGCCCGAACAGCTCGACTGGGGAACAGAAATGCTCCTGACCATGGCGAAGGGTATTAGCCCCTCGTATAAGCCTTTCTTCAAGGTTCTTTAAATACTTTTTAAAATAAAAAGTATATACAGCGATATAACTTTGAAGCACGGTCAGAGCGTGACTACAAGCACTCCTACTCCGCTCTGTGCTTTGAAAGCACCGGGGTGATACACGCGCTCGTACTGTGTCTTCAGCAGAGGAGCAACTGGGAGGAGCGCATCCATTCAACAGCAGAGCCCAAACCCTACCGCTATTAACCCTTTTTTGGAGGCCTCCTGTAGAACAGGTCCAAGGGTGAAATTAGCCCAGCTGTCTGGGCAGATGAAACACCATCTGTGCCAGGAAACCAAGCCTTTCGTGCCTGGGGCTAACAGCTCGAGTAGTAAGCAACGGTTGTGCAGAGCAGGAGAGTCTCCTGCCTAGAAATTTTGTGCTTACCATAATGTAAAGCCTGCCTTCCCTCCTTGCCCACATGATTTATATTCCACCTTGGAGAAGGGAGGTCTTGCTCCTTCCTGAGAAGTAACGATGCCTTTCTACACCTTTGATAGACTCATATTAATCACACAGCTTAGGGTTTTCTGACAGTAACTCGTGAAAAGTAATTACATGCCCGCAGGCCAGGTGAAAATAAAAGGAATTAATGGGCATTATCTGCCCCCTGGGCTATGTATTTACTTTCCCTGCTCTGCCCTAACAAAACACTGAATCGCTTAGATTCTTGCACGTGGAAGACTGAGACTCTAACTCACTCAGTTTTTCAGAATCACAAAAAGGTGCCAGTACTGACTATAAAAGTAGGTAAAAGCCAAAAACATAAAAGATAACCATACATCATACACCAAGTATTTATTTGCTCTAATTTGACCGTTACAGGTTTCTCACTGGTTGACTTCCAAGTTCAACGTGACTATGGTTCAGCCACAAAGACTTCAAGTGCAGAAGCATCAACAGGCCCCATCTTGCAAACGCTTGGGTTAACAGAAAACAAAGCTTGCCACCCCTGGAGAAAACAGATCACTCCTTTCTGTACCTTCAGACCTAGAGGCTCAGATTAAAGTCTGTCTTCCCTTTATCAAAATACTAAAATGTACGTTGCTAAAGTGAAAGAAAAATGTTTTGAAAATGAAAGTAAATTAAATCTGCCGAGGGACAGATCTACTTTGCACTCTGGCAATTTTCCTGAGGTTTTACTTTTAATGTTTATTGTTTGACTTCATAAAATTGAGTAACTAGCATAACAGCACCTCAAATGCCTGAGAGAAACAGACCATTAAAATATGAAGCATCTTGTTAATAAAATACGCTCATCAGAACACACCACAATTCCCCATAAGCTTGTGTAGTGTTAAGGCTAGTAAACATTTATAGCGATCATCGGCAAAGCCGGGTTTTCTTTAACGGCTCGTTACATCACTCCCCTCAAAAAAAAGATCTTGACATCACAGTTAAGCAAAAAAGCAAGAGAGAACTTCAGACACGGCCAAATTGTTTCATAACCTTCCAGGGGTCAGCAGAGTGAAGATGCAAGAAAATCCCAGCCACACCACCATGGCCTTCCTCCTCTCATCGCCACCACCTTCTGCTACGCCAGCCGGGGAGGCACAGCCAGAGGAGTTTCACTTCATCAAGCACAAGGCAGAGCAGGAGAAAGGCACAGTGCAAAAGCGAAAACAAGCTTCTCAGTTTTAGGTAATGTTGTGCTCTAGCTACTGGTAAACCTTATGAGGAAAAAGGGACCAAACACACTAAAAAGCATAGTTGCTTTTTTTTTTTTTCTGCTTGGTTATCTCCAGATCTGATGTGCAGCACCAACAAGATGAGAAAAATTCTTACCTGTACCACGTCTATGATGGACCAAGATGACCCTGATAGATGCTGTTAGTTTCTTTTAGGTTAGCAGCTTCATCAGTTTGACATCACGGATTAATCCAGTGGACTGAGAGGTTTGACTCCAATGAAAAGACACTACCAAACATCCCATTTTGTTGCTATATAGCAAATGTCTGCTAAAGATGCGGGACTGACCACAACTCCCATTTTCAGGACACCACATCTTCACAGTCATCATACAGACGTCTTTCCTTCCTCACAGGTTTCCAAGGAACAATATTGAGCAGGGCACCAAGAGAGCACAGAAAAACAAATGGCATGTACTCACTGCAACTTATAAGATCCTAGACCCAGAGAAGGAGAAATCTGTCCTCTTCAGCTGGCCAAAGACGCTGGCTGAAATGTCTCTAACATCAAGGTCCAGAAGTGAAGCATTTCATCACAAGATTGTCAAGACCAATCAACAGATTCCCTGCATGTCTTTGGTTTGGATGTCAAAACTGACATTTTTTTAAAGGTCTTAATTGTCAGAGATCTGCTGCTCTTCAGCCTTCCGGGGAAAAATAAATCAGTCTTTTTTGTGTCAGCAGTTATTTAACAAGTTAAGTTATGAGCCGGTTCCTGGCATCTTTAGAAAACAGAAGTCCTACTCATTATTGATCTCCTCATAGAAAGTTATTTCTTTTGCTTCTTTCTGGTTTGTTTTATATAGAGGTTTCTACAACTGCTTTTATCGTTCCTCCTGGAGTCATTTCAGATTAACTTACTTTGCTGGATACACTTGCTTAAATACAGCGCACACTTGAAGGTTGTCTTTGAACATGGGCTGGACAAAGAAATTCAGGATGAGAAGAGCAAAACTTCAGAGTTTTGGATTCAGAATAGGTTGTCTTAGCAACAGGGTAATAGTTTTTCTGAAAATGACAATCTTGCATTGTGGAATCTAGAGTTAATTGCAAGTGGAACGTTAGCTAAGCCTCATTCATTTTGTGCATCACTAATTTTTCCTAAAATATGCTATTTCTCCATCTGAAAGTCACTTTTCAGCAAAATGACCTTGACTTGAAATCAGACCTTCAAACTAAGAAGACTTTTATTTAAAAAACTCACACACAATCATGTAAATGGACAGCAAGTCTCCTCACAGAAAACTTGGGAACTTCTCTAGAATAATCTCTAACTTGGCATAGTTGTTCTATAATCCATGTGGCTAGGACTCTTTCTGTAATCCACAAAATTTGTCTGAGCATTCACAACAATGTTTTGGCTCTGTTTCTGAGCAAGTATTAAATGTGAAAATGAATGATACATTTCAGAGACATATCATCTCCCATCTAGAAATCACCCTGAAATTAGCCAGGGACTTTATATTTGAAGTCTGCAAGTGAATGTAAATCAGGTTCAGTAAGAGTATGATATTAAAATGATGATTTAAAGACACTTCAAAGGATAATTGAAAGCTGATTAATCTAAATTTTGTTTCATGTCTTTTTCCTTTGTGCACCGAAAGCCATCACAGCTTCCTGCAGTTGCTGCTACAGGAGTGTTTATCAAGAACATACTTCTCTTAGCTAAATTTTGCACTTAAAAAGAACATAATTACACAAGCAGTACAGGCTGTTGCAAGTTTTCTCTTCCAGACATACCTGCAGTTTACAACCAGCACATTTTAAGACAGATTTACCAGTCATATCCTCTTCCCCACCCATCTCTGCAGGCCTCTCACCAACCACTACCTGCTGGAGCCATACACATGCTCCAGCTGCTTGAGAGAGAAGTTCAAGACAGCACAGCCCCACCTGGCACACTGCCTACATCTCCAGCTATGCTTCCTCATTAGGAAAGCTTTCTGATTAGGTCAGGAGGCTTTAGAGCAATACCCATCCTACACACAGCTGCTCGTAAAGGTGTATTTCATAAGCATTGTGTTCAGAAACACCACCTTGAGGTCCTTGTCTGAACTCCACCCACAGCACAGACAACAGAATTTCACTCAGTGGTACCTGACTTGATGGGTTATACTAAAGCATTATCTTTCGGAAAATATCCAAATTCAGGTAACGGATCTTTTCTCTCTGCTATGCTTATTTCAAAACACGTAGTGCCCTTTTGCTTTCTCTTGTCCAGTTGCTTGAAATTGGATGCAGGAACTTTTCCCCTTTTGCCACTGTTTGTAACAGTTTTAAAAAAGAAACTGGCCACACAAGCTCTGTTTTTCTGATCTAATTAACAAAGCCAAAAAACCTGTAGGCTTGCATTGGCTTTGGATTCTTTTCATTTAGAGGGAGATGTGCTACCCAGTACTTCACAGACTCCACAACAAAAAGAAGCAAACTTGAGCAGAGTCTTTTCCCTCCTCTGCTACACGTTCAGAAGCCTGTGCCGTGCCAGGTGCCACCCAGAGTCCTGTGCTGGGCAGCTAAGCATACACAGGGGAACTTCAGCATGTGTCTTCTGTTCACTAACTGATCACATAGCAAGTGGTTGAGTTTCAGAGAGGCCACCAGAGCTCCCTGAGCTGCAGGGCTGAGTGTTCACACACAGCTACCCCATGTGTAACACCGGCGAACGTAGAACCATAGAATGGTTTGGGTTGGAAGGGACCTTAAAGATCATCTGGTTCCACCCCCCCCGCCATGGGCAGGGACATCTTCCACCAGCCCAGGGTGCTCAGAGCTCCATCCAACCGGTCCTTGAACACTGCCAGGGAGAGGGCAGCCACAGCTTCTCTGGGCAAAACCGAGGTTGCATCATGACACACATCATGTCGTTTGTCCGTTTTTTACAGATACTGCAGCTGTACAGTAAGAAGGGAAAAGGGAGCAGAGAAATCATCTTCTTTTGTTAGCAGTTCACGCACACCTGTACGTACACACAAATAGAGTACACAGGCCAACAGTCAATGAAACAAATACATCACATGGCAATGAAAAGTGCAGAGCAGGCCATGAGTCAAATTACTATAATTTAAAATGTTTCTGTCCTCAATAAGATCTGAAAGAAACAGAATGCAGTAAGACTCTACTAATGTGTCAAGTTCCCTCAAGACAGAAGGCTTTTTTCTGCTCCACCTTCTTTCTTCACTAGCGCCGAAGCATCCAGGCACTGGGTCAGCTCTGTCACATTTTTGAGTGCGTGTGGTTTTTTCCAGTGTACCTCCACCTACCGACAAGCCGCCTGACCAGATGTGCATTGTCAGTCCTTCTTTACTCCCTCGTTCCCTGCCCCAGTTCTTCTGCAAAGGTTACCTCAGCAGCAGAAAACACGTGAGCAGGACACAGCCTGCAGTTCACAATGATCACTGTCTGGTTCCCGCAGTGCCAAGACAGGAGAGTAACATAATACTAATTTGTAAATGAAAATTCCACTAAATACTGCCCTCTTAGCACAGAATAATGGCGATCGTGGTGCTTTTCCTGGCAGCACTGTATGACAGGAGAGGCAGAAGCAGACCAAAGCACTGATAACCTAGAAGAGAACTTCAACAGGATAGGGCAGAACCAGCAAAAAACTGCTATTGAGAACATTAACACAAATCAATGTCACCTGTATTTATGCATTTACTGCAGATCAACAAAACCCACATAGTTAAAACACACACACGGTGCTTACTCGAATACACAGCATGTGGAATTTACAACTCTGATCCACCTTATAAAGTGAAAAAATATTTAAAATTTATTTAAAAACCAAATTATTATTTCAACAGCAGGATTGTGTTTGAAGCCTCGAAAAATTTTTTTTCTGACAATCTACTTTATTCCCCCACAGCAAATTACTTCAGCTTCATTTCAGTAGAGGCTATTTCACAAATGCAAAGAATAAATGAATCCCAAAAGCATTACAAAACTTCCGCTGTAAAAACGTAAACGGATTATCCCTCCATTAATATCCCACTAAACAGCAACACTTTAGAAGCAATCATTCTTCTGTTGCTCACAATATAAAAGCCAAATGATATCTTCTCCATAAGTCATCTGGCTATTACAAGATTTCTGTAAAAAAGGGTTGGGTCTAAGACAATAAAGTCTTTCGATCACCTTGAAGCAGGTTTACAAACGCCACCCTGGTGTTTTCATCTCTTCTATGCTGGAAGTAACGTCCAATGTTCATCCATACGACTGTTTTAGAGAAGAGCAGACTTCTGCACTAGACCTGAAGTGCTACCACCAGCTTGTGTCTACTTGATTTTCTTATAACAGCCATTGAAAATACAAAACAACTTCTAATATTCATTTATTACAGCTGTCCTGTAGCGCATCTTTATGTAGCGCATCTATATTTACAGCTATCCTGTAGCGCTGGGCCTCCTGCTAGAGTGGAACCAAACTTGAAGGCCAGTAAAGACAAAATAAAGAACAACAGTGTTTTAAAACATATTTGTGGCTCTGAGGCCAGCACCAAGACAAATTTATCTACAGAGCCAGCAAACAACAAGAGCTGTTCCCTTAAACACAGCCCCCCGCAGCGGACAGGCAGATGTTTATTTCTAGGACTGGACCAACCTCTGTGCCGCTCCACCGCTCACCCCCCACCAGCCACGCCTCCCCCTCCACCCCTGACATGAAAAGGGCAATCTCTTTTTTTCCCCTATGTAATTAATCCAGTTAATTTCTGATCACCCACTTCCCACTTCAGTAGTGTTTTTTTCATGCCTGTGCCTAAAATGAAGGCATGCGTTTTGTGTTTGCTTTGAATTGCATTAGCCATCTGATCTGTCGTACTGTGTCCTCTTCTCCCTTTATTCTGGGGGAACGCATTGGACTTCACACCCACGTTGTACTGCTAGGCTCCAAAATCACCTCGACCAGGCGCTGCTTCCCACACAATTGCGGCTGACGCGCGGATGTTTAAACCCACATCGCTTCACTCACATTTGTGTATGCACAAACAGACAACTGACACACACGGACACAAGTGTGCAGAAGCCTCTGCCTCCGCTGGGAACTGTCACCTTTCCTCGCTTTGAGATATTCACAGTCCTCAGCTCTACCTTCTCATGCAGCAATTAAAAGAGGTAAAGAAGTTCAGGCTCTAGCGACGTGGAGGGAAGCCACAACACTTATTAATTAGGTCAGGATCCAGACGAGGTCTGCGTGCACTCAGTTTCTCAGAAGTACCAACGCTGTCACCTCGCCTCCAGTACCACAGATACAGGTCCTCTGCTGCTGCTGCTGCCAAGCGGCTCAGAGTTGAGGGACGAGGGACCAGCGCTGGCCCTTGGCCACCTGGGCACCCATCTAGTCGTGGCCTAACGGTGCCTGGTTCCAGCCTCCCAACACACGGCAGAGCCCCACGGATACTGCTCTGACCTGCACCAGCAAGCAGGAACCAGCAGAGCGAGGGAAACCTAAGCTATGCTCGCTCCCCTTATCCACCCTCTTAATGTCAGGAAGGGGAACGTGTCCCAGACGTGATGACAGAGGCTCTACGCCGTCAGGGAAGTTGCATACAGGTAATATAATGGAGCAACCTCCCAGGAGCTGAGGGAGCTGGGCTTGTTCAGCCTGAAGAAGAGAAGGCTGAGAGGGGACCTTAGAAATGCTTATAAATATCTGCAGGGTGGGTGTCAGGAGGACGGGGCCAAGCTCTTTCCAGTGG
>Ga0065711_1037981_pt1 | contig 19276 bp, 13 predicted proteins | sample Hoacrofraction12_FD_59098 | JGI IMG/M metagenome (GOLD analysis project Ga0065711, IMG submission 59098) | Hoatzin crop microbial communities from Cojedes, Venezuela - Epithelial fraction 12 v2 (version 2) | ecosystem: Host-associated > Birds > Digestive system > Esophagus > Crop | place...
CCGCGGGGCCTGGAGCGCTGCTAGCCCGGGCGCGGGGCCGCGTTGTGCTCCGCTGCCGCTTCCGGGCGCTGGTGCTCCGCTCTCACCTCCCGCCCTTCGGCCCGGGGTCGCTGCTTGGCACCGGGCGAGCGTGGCGCGGACCCCCGGCCCCCGGGTGGTCCTGCCCGGGGATCCGTGCCCCGGCGCCAGCGGGCCGTGTCCCCGTGCGGCGTGCTGCTCCTCGTTCCCCTGGGGCCATCGCTGGTCTGGGCTGCTTTGGATCGGCACCGCGTCCCGCCACGAAGGGGCCTCGGGCGGCGGCGGTGGCAGTCCTGGAGCGGTGTCCGTGTCCCTCATTGCTCTGCGGTTACCTGTGCTGGTGCGGCCGGGGGCTCCGGGTCGGTGGGTCGTGCTTCCCCTGAAGGGCTTCTGCCAGCAAGCCACCAGCGGGGTTGGTCCCTCCCACCCTTTGGCTTTACGTTACCTCGCAGTCTAGTAATACGTAGCCTCTGCCGCGACAGTGAAGGGGATGTGTGTGTTCAGAATAATCGATAGCAGCAGACCTGTCTGTTAGGTTCCAAAGAGGCTTCCAAGGATGCTTCAAAGACTTCCCAAAACGTCAGTGAGTAGGCGCAAACTGACAGTAATGAACTGCCAGCACGGTATCCGGCAGCATGGCGTGCAGAACCAAGTGTCCCGCTCTTCTTGTGTTTCATTTATAAGTTCTCATCAGATTTCTTTGCTGCTCAGCTCTTCTGTTTTATTGCATTGTTTGCCTGTCATTATTCTTAAGTTCAAAAAAGCCTGTTCTGTACAGTTCTTTCCTTTAATGCCTCACCTTTCCTTGTACCTGTACATTTGCTGTGTTTTCCTGATTATACTCCTATTTTACATATTGTCCTGTTAAAGACTAGGGCTGAGGTTGCCCAAAAATCTCCTGTACGTCCTTGCAAGCCACAAACACGTCCTCTCTAAGGATTGAGTCAGTGTCTGCTGATGCTAAGACAGGTGTCTTCTGTCTCTACTGGTCACACTAGCCAGCTTTAAAAGCAGTTGAAGGACTTCTTTATCTGGTAAAATGAGATAGAATTGGAGTCCTTATGGGAATTTTATTTTGGCTGCCATTTTGTGTTTGGTTGCGGGGTCTGGTTTCAGCCTGACCCTTTCCGACATTGGAGGCTGATTATGTTTTTCTCGGTTTCTCTCTGAGGGTTTCGTAGTTTAAATAAAAGTATTACAGTGAGGCACATAGTAGACTAAAATAGAAAAATCTTTATGCAGTAATAGCTAATTCCAATTGCATGGAAATTGCAAGACTGAATTTGATCCGCAAGGATGATCATTTCTGTCTTCTGAAGGTTGCTGCATTTTCTGCCGTGGAGGGAGGGTGCAGGGCAATCAGGCTGCTGAAGTCATATTCATAATAGTACCTAAACAGAACCATATCAAAGGCTCTGTTCACAAAGCGTGGACACAGCCGGGGGTAGCAAGAGTTGAAGCAGCTAACTATAACTTTCTTCCTCTCTAGAACAGTGGACAGGCTTAATTTATGTTCGTACTTTCAGGAAGATTGTGTTGCGTTGAATCTTAGTGGTCATAAGGTTTTCAGTAAAGGGGGGTAATGTCACTTAAAAGCCCTAGGAACAATGCAGTTGTTCTGTGATGTTGTTTTGCAACAATAATGATTTGCATTGTCTTTGTCCATGTTATTATGTAAGGTGAAAACGAAAAAGACTGTCTGTGCTGTTCACTGTTGCTGTGAAAAATCAGCTTCTGCATCCCCTGGCATTGCTGTTAACTGTACAGTGTATTGTATTAGCACTAAACTGTTTGCCTAAAACGTGCTTGCTTCTGCCCCCTGAATGGGATATGATCTGTGGTTGCTTTTTGAATTATCCATAACTGCTGTAATTGCCAAAATTCATTTGTAGACTCTAAGGCCTGCACATTTGTCCTCCTTGTAAATTGTACAGACAGGACTGCTTACTATGTAAGACATGAAAAAAGCTCACACCTCAACGTTTCAACAAATTCAGCACAGTACGAAGTTATGGCAGAGCTACAGGTAGATCCTAGATTTCCTGGCTCTTCTCTGCAGCTTCTAACATTCTTAACTCCTTTTTTTTTTCCTTTTGTAACATATCCATCAACATATCGTATCATCTGTCAACATATCGTATCTTGGGTTTGTTGCATTATATCTAGGAAGCCTTCCTGTCACAGAGCAAAAGAACACTTGAATTAACTCATTTTTACGCTTCCTTCTTGAATCTCTTTGTTACAGTTTATATCTGTTATCTGCAGATGAAGCCTAATTATTAATTTTGTTGAATTTTATCTTTTCATCTTTCAGCCGAGTGGTTTTACCTTGCTCAGTGCAAGAGGTATGTCCTTATCCTACCTGCTTGGCTTTTGGGGTGATGGGTGGGAAGCTGTTAGTGTCTTATTTAAATCTGACCAGCCTGGATCCAAATGTTTCCTTTGCTGTGCAGGACCTGTCTGCCACAGGTGAGTTAACACATGCCACAGGTAAGTTACCACATGCGTAAGCCACCCATCAAGCAGAGTTAACCTCTTGCAGATCAGTGAATTTCAAAGGAGGCAAATGCCTGTAGGCAAAGAACCTTTAGTTGTTTCTGAGCCACTCCACGCCTTACAAGCAAGGAAGGAAAGTTGTGCAGTTCTGCGCTGCAGCAGAGTTTTCCTGCTGACCAAGGCATTGAGTGACTTCAAGCCCTTTCCTAAAGGCAAAGGTTGGAATCATCTTCCAAGATCTGAAGCCAGCCATTTCAGTGGCACTGAGGTACATTTAAATGAAAATCACAATAGGATGTCTGAACATACTTCTGAGGGAAAATGCTATGCTTGCTTGCTTTTGTCTACAGTTTGCATTTTGTGAGTCCTATGAGGGCACTATCTAGTTGGTTAAAAGCATGAATTTGGGAGGCTTGGGGCTGGAAATCAGTCATCTGAAAATCTTGTAAACTAAAAATTATATTTCTTTTACACAATTAAGAACAACATGTATACTTTGCTTTTAAGATGAGAAAAATGAAGAATAACATGTTTGGTATGCTATACCAAAGTCTTGTGCTGATGTGAAACAAGCTGAGTATAGACCTGGTGCTTGTGAACTACAGACAGATTTTGATAATTTTGTTTGTACTACCACATTTTCACTGGAAACAGCTAAATTGTTTTAATGCATTAAAAGTTTTGGCTAACTTTCATATTGAAATTTTACTTTTTGTAACTTTTCAGTATCAAGTTGGGCAACTTTATTCTGTGGCAGAAGCTAGCAAAAATGAAACAGGAGGTGGCGAAGGAATTCAAGTCTTAAAAAATGAGCCTTATGAAAAGGATGGCGAGAAGGGGCAATATACTCACAAAATCTATCATTTAAAGAGGTGAGAAAAACATTCATACACATTATGGTCACTTGGTGTTGAGCCAGAAATGTTTAAAGATGAGAGCAGCCTTTGGGGTACTTATTTGTGTTTTTCTGCCACTCTTTAATTTGCTGAATTGTGCATGAATGCTCTGGTGAGTGGGAAAATGTGAAATAGAGTGGATTTTAAATATGTGGGATAGAGTAATGGAGAACCATGCAAAATGTCTGATCTGTGAATAGGCAAATGTAGCTCTAAGTAGGCATCATTTCAGTTCTTAGTATATAGCCTAAATGGTGGATTGGTATCACAGGTGCTTTGTGGAATAGTCCAAAGGACAGGAATGTTGCTATAGAAGGACAGAGAAAAGGAGAATGGTTATTGTGTTATGAAGAAAGAATGTTATTATGTGGTCTGGTATTGAAGAAAGTTCTTATCGCCTGAATGTTCCTTAAAAACACTGTAAGGTGTCAGACAGTGTTTATAACTGGGGCAAAAATAGCTAAAAATTTCAAGAACTGGATATGTTTACAGTTACCTACCCATGGGGAGGGCACAGAGACAACATGGGAAGTAACTGCTCTACAGCAATACTGTTCAGCAGCATCTGAATGTTTACTGTCTCAGCTATGTGAAAGTAAACATGAACGCAAACTTTCTTCAGGGCTGTGTTATCTACGATTGTAGCATGCAAGGTATGGATCATAACTCCTTTTGGTTGGCTTTGGGCATTGGACTTACAGATGTGCACAAACTTAGAGAGAAACTGGAGGGTGGAAATTAGCGTGGGCAGCATGACTCGCAGGGAAGAGCTGAAAGAATTGTGCGTGCTTATTGTAGAAAAAGACAAGTCCCAGGTGAGTGGGACATAAGGTTTCTGCAACGTAAAAAAGGAATCGTCAGTTGGCTTTTTTCCTTAAATCCTTATTTACCATCCTTGGAGAAAAATTGAGGATGGAATGCTTACATAGGTTGAAGTCTGTCCCTTATGCACATGTGTACATGTAGTTTGTTTAGACTTGCCTACATAAGGGCACCAGCCTTAAGTGTTCCCCTAGGTAGTAATAAATCTCTCCTGCATAAGCTTTTGTTACTTTTTTCCCAAGCATCCAATTTTTGGTAACTGTCGTGGGCTCTCTGCTGGACTAGAGGGCAGTTATTACCAGAGATGGTCATTCTGCTGCTGACAGTGAGCTGCAGTTCCGTGACTGAAGTAGCTGAATGGCCTTCCACCTAGGCTGCCGGCCAGCGGAGTTGCAGGCTGGCTCACTGATGAGCCTGCAGTTTTGTTAAGAGAATTTGGAGGTCAGATCTCTTGGGCGGCGCTCTCCCTCAACAGTTGTCTTTGCTGTTCTTGAAGAGAAAAGAAGGCACAGCTTTCATTGTGATCATAGTACTTCCAGGATTGTTCCTAGTTCACTATCAAATATCTTATTATCCTCCCCATTGTTTTTTCTTAATTATGTTGTGGTCAGTCACATGGTTGGAGTTCCTGCATATTTGAATGTGGATAACTTGTACATCATAACCTTTAAAGTGCTTAGGTAGAATGTGCCTTTCTTATTAGAGTGAAGAAAACCAAGGAGGAATTTCAGCTGGCAGAAATTTCTGAAATGTTGGCAATGTTTGCTTTTCACAGTAAAGTTCCTGGTTTTGTAAGGATGATTGCTCCAGAAGGCTCCCTGGTGTTCCACGAGAAGGCTTGGAACGCGTATCCCTACTGTAGAACAAGTAGGTTTCCCTTGTATGTTTTGTTGTCAGTGTTCAGTGAAGTGGTGATCTTAAATGGTTTAGGAGAAAAGAGGGTGCCATCGAGTAGAAAATATGTTTCAGATTTTAATGTTGCATTTGTGAAATCTCTTCTGCAAAGGAGAGCTTCTGAAGAGCAGCTTCAATGGACCAGTTTGCTGCTTCCTACAGAGTTTTAGTACCCAGTGTCCCTAGGACAAGACTGAAAAGGTGGTTCTCTTAAGGTCTAGAACAGAGCCTGTTTGAAAATAATTTAGTCGATTTTGAATGTTTCTTGTATTGTGAAGCAATCACTATATGTGAGACTTTTCAGAAACGGTGGTATCTAATAACACTTTATGTTTCCTTTTCATTTTCATTGCATGTGTTTCCAATGACCAGTTGTGACGGTGAGTATTTGAATTACTATCAGTCCTATGGTGGGTTTTTTTGAAGTATATTTTATCTGCTATTACTGCTACAAGTGACTCCGACTACAGCAAGCTAGCTCCAACCTTTTGTGTATGCATTGGCAGGGTTCCTGGCGTAGAACTCCGTGTTACTTTATTTGTCTGCACTTGGCTATAATGAGAAAGAACTGTAGTTTGTCAGAGAAATGCTTTCATTTTTCACATCTTCTTTTATACCTTTACTTACCATTACAGCTGCATAATGTCTGTTGTAGTAAGACAAAATGCTAAAAAAGGGATAAAAAAACCAAAAAACAAGTCAGGGGTTTCTACGCTCTTGAATGCAGGAAGAGCAATGAAATGATATCAGTCCCTAGCCGTCTGAAATCCCGTTTCTTTCAAGTGAAATCCTGCCTCAGTTAAAATGGGTTAACTCAGAATGTAAATGGATCAGCATACCTGGGGGCTTGTTTAAGACTTTATTTCCCCATGTGTATATTTTGGTGACCTGTTTGAGGAAGCTTGTAAGTTTAATGTTGAATTACTTTTATCTGCTTGATTGCACATGATTTAGATTGTCACTAGGTGGATGCAGCATAAGGAGTAACAAATGAGTTTATGAACTGTTTAGCCAGACTCATCATACGTGTGTGCACTGGTGTATGCTTTCTTACTTCTGGAATTAGAAATGTTCTGTGTTAGTCTTTAGAGATACAGTTTAGTGGTAGCTGGACCTTCATGATCGTAATGGTGCTATACAGGAACACGTAATGTTTATTGGCTGTTACCTCTGCCTCTCAGAATAGTCTTGTTTATTAAAAATTTTGTGCAGATGTGTTTTAGTTGTTTTGTCTTAACTGCAGTATTAATAATTTGAAAATTACTTGAACACAGAGGTAAAGTATTTAAGGGTTGAGGAAGAAGGATTTAAAATGGCAGTATTATTTCTATTTGTATGCACAGAGGTAGAGTTGGATTTCCCAAACATGACTGGTTTAATTCAGTACTTACTGCTGTAGCTGATACTTCAGATTTAGATACTAGTTATCTTATTGTACCTACTTCTGTGTGTAGTTAAGGGGGCTGTTTCTTTTATAATTTAAATAGGATGTGTTGCTGGTCAGGACTTAGTAGTGACTTATATGTAAATACCATTTATCTAAACTTTAGGCAGAGAGGTGTAATGAGACTCATGCTTTTTGAATTTAATTCTTACAGAATGAATACATGAAAGATGATTTCTTCATAAAAATTGAGACCTGGCATAAACCGGATTTGGGGACATCAGAGAACGTGAGTTGGGATTTGGATACCAAGCATTAGTAGTATTTTCAACACATAGTCATCCAGATAAAGTATTCTATACCTGGTAACAGTGGATAATTACTGTATAAAGTCAAAGCCCTAGCGCTGATTAATGTAAAACAAGAAAGTCCTTCTAAGGTGGTCAAGCTGTCTCACCTAACGAGATGCAAGAACAAGAAAAAGTTTTTATTTTTTCATGTTGAGATCAGTGTAGATGCTTGATTCCCGCTCAAATGTTTAAATAGATTTTCAGTAAATTATTTTTAATTTCATAGTCTTTTACCTTAGGCATGCTAGCGCTACTTAGGCTGACAAGTTTGCTTGAAAACAGGTTTCACAAGGCTATTGGAGCTTATCTGTGTACACGTCTGTAGAGTTATATATTGAAACTGCTTCTGTAAATTTTCCAGGCTGGCGATACTCTTGTTTTCCTCCCTAGACAGTTGATCTGGTTCACAGGTCTCTTCAGGAGATTTTTTTTTTTTTTTTAATATCTATAGTGGCAAACATATTTATAAGCCATACACAAAGGAATCGATGTCAGTATATTTTCAGTGCTTGGATGAACTGTAGTATTGGATGTGCTACAGAGAAGGAGCATGTTTCTTGGACACCTCTGCTTGCTAGAATTATGAGTTTAGGTATGCCTAACAGACCACAGGTGTGAAGCTGATGACATCTTCAGAACTTTATATACTTCTGTACCACACACACTTCATCTGGTCCGTATTAAAGGCAGTCCTATGGTTCGAGGAACCTACTAGTTTTAGTCAGATTATTGAAACCTGCCGTATTTGCGCTTTGGAAATTGTGCAGCTTCTTTCTAGATCAAAAAGGTCATACAGATTACTGAACCGGTAATGTTTCTAATTAGAGCTTGATTTTATTAGCACTAACAAATGTGACAGAAGAATACAGCTTCATCTTAAATCCAAGTTTAATGCACAAGAAGCGAAGGATTTGTGCTGTTTTGAAATCGATTAGTGAGTGAATTAAACTGTAACTGTGGAGATGATTTGCTTTTAGAAAGGCAGAGGAAGAAAGTATAGGCTTTGAGAACACCACTTTTGTGAAGTCCAGAAAAAATCCATGGCACGCGTACGTACTACGTAAGGTGCACCGCTGTGTAAGATGACAGCACGGAAATCATTCCTTTTTCTCCTTCTGCAGGTGCACAATTTAGATCCAAACACATGGAAGAGTGTTGAAGTTGTCCATATTGACATTGCAGATAGAACTCAAGTAGAACCAGGAGTAAGTAAATGCTCTGCTGTTGGGATATGGATGTAGCATGCAGCTAATTCCATTGATGCTTTGTGTTGCTTGTGAATAAACTAAAATGGTATGGATTTTGCCCAACAGATAAATGAAAATTGTCTTGAATAAAATAATTCGTTCCAAAGTTCCACACTTAGTAAATGCATTTACAACTTCAGTTCAGCGAATTTGACTTCTTGTTGCACAACTAAGACATGAGGGGCAACAGACTTTTGGCACAGGTGTAGTTTTTACTTTTAATTGTAGATAAAGTAATTGATTTGGTCAAGCAAGCATTTATGTGCTCAGCTTGGTGCAAGAATTTGTACCAGCTGTGCTGCGTGACAGAGCACAGTGTCTCCACCAAGCTACTCCTGTGCTTCAGCTGCAATTCTGTAAATTAAATTGTGTCCTTCCACATGTCTATCACTCTGCAGTTATGGCAGTCTCAAGAGGATCAATCAGGTTTTGCCACTGAAATCGAGATCTCTTTTTTTATAATTATTTTTAAAATTTGCTCATCAGAATAGTTCTCAAGACATGAACTGCTCATTGCTTCTGAAAGCTGTGGTATTGTGTTTCCAGTTTCATCTTTAGCAATTGCTTTGGCAAATGTTAAGTGTCCTGGGCACACCCAGAAGTCTATCTATAGGAGTCTGTGGTCTTTTTCCCTGAGAACCTGAAGCTTAATATTTTGATATAAGAAGCAAAAATTTAGAAGGGCGTATTTTATTAGTAAGAGCACACGGTTACTCAGTGAATTTTTATGCAGAGCATAGGTATAAATTTGGAAGGAGTGTCTTTACCAAGATTGTGTGGAGTCTGTGTTAGCTTGCTTACACACGTGATGGGAGTAGGCAGCTAGATGAAGAACTGAGTTTGGCAAAGTTTAGTGCTGGGCATGCACACTTTCAGCTTGCTTTTTCAGTAGCACTTTGCACAGAAAAGACAGTGGTACACTGACTGTGATTGTATCACATTCTACTGAAATAAATACATGAAGGGATTCCTAGTTAAGCTTAATCTGCTGTGTTGAGATGTTGCTGACAGGAAAACACTTAATGTTTGTAACAGTTTCTGTTCTTTTCCCATCTGTTGTTAATTTTTTGTTAACCAGCTCATAATTGTATGTATAATCTTCTAGTCCAACCCCCCTGCCTTGGGCAGGGACACCTTCCACTGAACCAGGTTGCTCAAAGACCCATCCAACCTGGCCTTGAACACTTGTAACGGTGGGGGCATCCACAGCTTCTCTGGGCAACCTATTCCAGTGTCTCACCACCCTCATCGTAAAAAAATTTCTTACTTATAGCCAATCTACCCTCTCAGTTTAAAACTTGCCCATTATCCTGTCACTACAGGCCTTGGTAAAAAGTCTTTCTCCATCTTTCTTATAAGCCCACTTTATATATTGAAAAGCTGCAGTGAGATCTCCCCGGAACCTTCGCGTCTTCAGGCTGACCAGCTCCCACTCTCTCAGCCTCTCCTCATGGCAGCGGTGTTCTTGCCCTCAGATCATTGCTGGGGCCTCCTCTGGCCCCGCTCCAACAGCCCCAGGTCTGCCCTGTGCTGAGGGCTCCAGAGCTGGACGCAGGACTCCCAGGGGGGTCTCACCAGAGCAGGGCAGAGGGGCAGGATCCCCCCCCTCGCCCTGTTGACCACGCTGCTGGGGATGCAGCCCAGGGCACGGCTGGCCTGGGCTGCCAGCGCACACTGCCAGCTCATGTTCAGCTTTTCATAGTGTGCATGATAAATCTGAGTAAGAAGGTAGGATATGTTGATTTTAGATGCTGGTTTATGCAACTTCAGAGGACAGCTTCACCGTACTTATTTATGTGCCTGCCTTACTTCCTTGATTTTAGTTCTCTTGCTTTCTACATATCTGTATCTGCTGGGGTTGTAACAACTGGACTGTTCTATGGGTAGTCATTAATTTCTGGATAGCAGGAAAGTGGTATGCACGAATGCCGACACTTACCAATTTGTATTTACACAATAAATTTTAGTGTCTCAGTTTTGTGCAAGGAGGTGTTCTTTATGCTATTTACTTGTTATTTCTGAAAATAAATATTTGGATATCCTGCACTGTAGGGAGAGGGCTCCTTTGCAGGAAAGTAGAGCGGAAAGGCTGTGGTGTGTGAAGGGGAAAGTTTTCTGCTCCATAAATTTCCGTTTGCTTTACCAACATAGGTGCAACAACATAACCTGCACTGTTGCTTAGCTGATGTTTAACAGATGATCTGTGGGTTTACATGTGTGAAAATGCATTTTTTTGAGAACCTCCCTGTAAACCAAATTGAATGTGTCTTGCCTATTTTAATGCAGCCAGGAATCGTTTTGCTGCCCCTTGTTCTTTCAGACATTGCATATGACCTTAGAGCTGAACTGGCAGATAAATGTATGTTGTGCATTCACTATTCCATGCCTGGAATTGTGGCAGCCAACTACAGTGCTGTCATCTGTCAGAGCGCTTGCTTGATCACAGTATGTGTAAACAAAGGGTTGTGCTTATTACTGTGTGTTGAACTTAAGTATTTATTCTGTTTGAAGTACTCCTAATGAACAGCACTGCTTATGCTGTATGCCCTCTCACACTATTAGATTACATGGCCTGCCTTTGATATTGACAGTTTCCTTTGTACTGAAGACTGACAGGTGGCAGTGTGCTAAAAGAACTTATATTTTTGGCTCAGGACAAAGATCTGTCTAACTCGGTATCCTGTTAGCGGCTGGTAGCAGATACTTGTGGAAGGATAAGAAACTTGCAAAGTATAGACTAGAAGCTGGGGTATGCGTATCTCTGAAAGATCAATCTGTATTTAAAGGATGTCCAGAACCAGTGGTTATATCTGGCCTGTATTTATTAGCCACTTACATGCACATGAGCACATCTAATCCGTTTTTGAACCCATTTATACTTTTGACCTTGATGGCCTCGTGAATTCTGTAGAGTGTTAGATGGTATGGAGAAAAAATACTCCCTTTTTGCCTGACTGATAATTTAATTAGCGGGGGAGAATGTTTTGTACTTATATTTTTCTGGCAGATTTTTCTTTTTGTTCCCCCACCTCCTTTGTAGCGTATGTTTCTAAGCTGAAGGTCCTTATCTTTAAGTTCATCTTCATGTAGAAGCCATTTCATGTGTGGAAGTCCTTAGAACTATTTTCAGTACATCATCCTCTTTTTTCTCCCTTTTTTTCTTTTGTGTATTTGACCTACAGAGTATCAAAACCATGAGTGCAGAGTGGTTTAATCCAGAGTCTTAAGTCTCTTCTGCTGTTCCGTCATTTTTTTTTAGCAAATTCTCACACAATTTGCACTTTTAGCAAATATTTTGAGCAAATGTTTTCAAATTCAGACTCACAGTATAGCCCATCATTGTGTAGGAATACTTGGGACTAATTTTCACCATGTGATTCAATTTTTCATTTCTATTTCATCTCCCAGAAATGGAGTTTTGCAATGTCCTGGCTTCATTAAACAAAGACTGACTTTGTGCTTAAACTCTTATGCAGACTTTGATAACTCTGAGCTATCTGTAGGCTGATGCCCTGTCCAATCCACTTGTTTGCCCCCTTTCCTACACAGTTAAGGATTTGTTAGCAGAAATTCTCTGGGACTCACACTTGCAGACTCTTCTGTTGTGAAAATTTGCAGATTCTTGCCTTTTGTTTTCTCTCTCTTTACTGCTTATGACTCCATGACAGAGACTTTCAGTTTATGCTGATATCTTTATGAAGTTTAGGTAATGGAAGTTGAGGATTTTTTTTTTTTTGGAAGTTCAGCTGCATCATAGTAACAAAATTGCCCTGATCTACATGCTTACTTTATGCCTTCAGAGAAGGCTGCTGATTTTGGAAAGTGAATGTCCCCTGTGAAAGCATTAGCTGTTTTCTGTGTATTCTGTTTGTCCAGAGGTTGTTCTCCTACAGTTTCTTCGTCTTTGTTCAGTGATATTGGAGCAGTCGCTAGTTCACTGTGTTGGGTAGCTTCTGAAATCATATGCGTTGTATGGCTTTTTTTGTTGTTGTTGTTGTGTTTTGTTTTTTTTTTTTGTTACAATGCTTGTTGCTTGGGAATTACCATTTTAAGTGGCTGGGTGGGTTTTTTGGTGTGCTCATTGGTTTAAGGAAAAGGAATAGTCAGTGTTGCAAAAGCAAAGTCTTATTTGTACATTGGTTTTCTCAGCCATTGTCTTGCTTGGAAAAGCAACTCAAATGTGCTATCTTGGATAACAGTATGGCTGAAGGAATGGAACCACATTGTTAAGATCCAGACATTTTGATAACAGTTTTCGTATATTCGAGATTTATCCTTTTGCTCAGTGAATGAACCTTGTCCAACCCGTAGTAGTGTAGCAGTTACGTTAGTTTCAGAACTACAATCAGCATAAATATAAATATAGTAAATTTCTTTAAGATACTAATGGCGTGCATATGCTAACTCATGCTCAATCAAGTATATATAGAAATAATTTGGCTGACATCTGTGGCTTTCTTTAGATACAAATTTAACCCTGCCCTCTCTTAATTATCTCCAGCATACAATCTATATGACTTGTATATAAAAATCACTTCCCGAGAGAGTAAGACTTTTTAAATAAAGAGTAAGCAGAAGTGAACACTCAAATTAACATCAGAAGAGCCTACATTTTTGGAAACGGTTTGTAAGAAAGTAGAGTGTAGTGAAAACAAAGAAATTGAAATCAGGTTTTAGCTATTTTTGTACAATGAAGAAATTAAACGTCTTGTTCTAGGTTGTAGTGGATCTTCATTATACTACTTGAAACAAAGTTCTAAAAATACAATTTTATACAAATCAGTCAAATTATTTAATGTACGCCGTAAGGGATAGAATTTGTATGTGCTGTGCAGTAAGTACTATCCCTTGTTCTACAGTTTGAAGAAGTAGAATAGAATATAGGAAATGCTCATGTTTTGTAGTCTGTAAAAGAGTGTTAGAAGATTCTTGAGTGATAGAGCTGTTTTTCCAATAGGTGGATCCCTCCCATTTCGGTCTTAATTTTCATGTGATAGGCATCTAAGAGTCCATATTATTAGTCCAGAAGCTTATAATCATCATGATTTTTATTGGTAACAGTCTTGGAACGGCTTATCTGGGTCATAAAGTTGACTCTGTGTATTAGCAAAAGGATCAGAATATACCTTTTAGTTTCTTTTAAAAAAACAAGAACATACCTCTTAGTTTCTTTTAAAAAAACAAGAACATTTCATTTTGAAGAAGCATGGGAAAGCCCTGTTGACGTAAACCGGGTTTTTGCTGGACTTCAGTTCTGCGGAGCTGTTTCATTTTGGTGTCCAGCTGAGGCAGGTATCTGGATGTATGGGCCATTGCTGGTGCTCAGCTGGTGGGTGATAACTAGGTGGTGTTGGATTGTGTGGTCATATCTTTATTCAGCGGTTGTTTCTCAAGTCTTGTGAAGCTCCACTGTCAAAATGCATTAGGTGTTTACAATCTAGCCTACAAAATTACTGTGTATTGAAGAATGCTGCAATGGCTATGGAGCAGTCAGTGGTTTTGTTTCGCTGCTGCTGAGAAAGTCCAGTGACTTTCAATACTTGAGAGATCAGGGGATTGTGGATGCTGTAATGTCCTTGCCTTGTTTCAAAATATGTTAGTGATTAGGATTCAGGCATCAAAAATGACAGTCTGCCCCCTGAAAGTTACACTATGGATGTGTCCCTGGTTACCAGGGCTCTTTGAGCTGCCAGTGTTCAGAGATATGTGGAAAACAGACTGGCTGCTACAGACCTGACTTTTCGCTCCAAAGCTTGTTTTCTGCTTTGCCTCGGACATCTGTATTAAAGAAAAAGGTTTGTCTGAATTACTGAGTTTGAACAGATGAGCTATTCAACCTCCATCAGTACTTCTTTAGAATAAAGATGCAAAGGATGAAGTGTTTGCCCAGGTGATTGTTACATAGCCCTGTTATTTTCTCCCAGTCTTCAGCCTGGTTACCGAAACAGCCTTTCTTCATATTGGGATGTTAATTACTAGTTTAGAAAACAGAAGAAGTTGTACACGCCTTGAATTTTGCTTGATTCCTTCAGGAGTATCTGTGGCATGCTGTTTTAAGTATACATCTTAAACTGCACATCTCATGGAACAACCTCTGTATGTATAAATGGGACTTATTTCTAGCTTACTAGTGTTTTCCTCCCCTCTTTCTGTTTTCTGTCCCTTAACTAAGGCTTTTTTTTTTGCTGTCCTGGGTGCTTATAAATCTTGGTATCTTCCAGACTGTCTTATAAAATGATCTCTTTCATGGAGACCTTTAACTTCTAGTACGTAGCACAACACTGCGGTGTACGTCTGTGCTAATTTAACAAGGCTGATTTTATTTTTCATTTGAACTTTTGCATTCTTTCAAAGGTGTTTTCAGGTATGGTTCACCTGATAGCTGTCCTGTAGCTACAGAACTCTTAAGGAGATGGGAATGACTGCAAGACATTTGTTATTAAAAGCCATTTAGCTAACCTTACCCAAAATATGCGAATGCTTTTCTTGCATATCAGTTAAGGGTACAGTAGTGCTGGTGATTGTTTCAGTTATGAGACCTGGGAATCATACACTGAGTTGGGAATATGACATACTTTGATCAACTGGATTTTGATCTTTTATTGTGCTGTGAACGAGTATTCACAGAGCTATGGATTGTATTGGAGAAAAGTGCTACCATGCATTTAATTCCACAGTCAACTTTATGTGCAGTTTCTGCTAAATAGCACTGACAGTATCTATGTTCTCCTGTTTAAAAAAACTAATGCAATATAGAGTTGAAAAGCTAGAAATTGTGTCCACCTGCCTGGTGGTCTTATGCCACTCTCTGCTCAGGAAGCTTTTTTTCATGAATTTGCAGGTAAGACATCAGACGTATCATTTTTATGCTAGGTTCTAAAAGTTTTCTTAAAGTCATTCTGTCCTGTATATATGCTTTCAGATTTTAAACTACTTGGTAGAGCGAACTGCGAGCAATCAGCAGTACTGTTATTACTTTTAGCAGGTCTTATAACTGAGAACGAGACTTGTAAAGAAGCACTCTGATTCTGGGTTTGTTGCAATTATTACTTTATTCTATGTCATTCACAGTCTCTCTAAATAATTCTTCAGAATAGTTTGTTGCATTCATGCATATTGAGATTTTGAGCAGAAACTGCCTATGAGACGGTATTTGTGTATTTCTGTGAAATGGTTTTTAGCTCCTCTATATTGTTGTGCTGCTGCATAATGATGTGTTTTGCCTGTCTAGCTTTCAAGGGGCTTTAAGGTTTTTTAGCTGTAATATTTGTTTCAACAGCTGCCTGTTTTTCTTCCTAAGAAGGACTTGTTGCTGTCAGGAGTTAAGCTCTTGCTGCACAGATATTTTCCTTAAACTCTGCAAAGAACTGTTGTTTATTTGTACTTTGGCTCTAGTCCAGTCTTCTTACTTGCATGCTGGTAGGGTTTGTGTATTGAGAAGAGTTCCTACAATGCTCTCTTGTTCGTCTGGACTTTAATCTAGACAGGGTTGTTTTCTGTCCTTCACAGCATTTGGGTTAACTGAGTCCTGAAACACCTTGGTTCAAAGCTTCTGTATATGATCTCTAGCATAGAAAACTTCACCGTGACTCATCTATTTTCTTTGAATTTTTGTTTTCACTCCTATGTTTTACTTGTAGATAACATTTTTTCCCCCTAGTATTTTCAGCTGTGCTTATATGTGGGTCCTAAATGCAAGAGCACCGTTGCTTTTTACCTGTATCCCTGAGCGGTGAGAGGCAAGATGGCAGATAACGTCGTGTTGGGTGGGCTTGGATGTCCCTGTGTTATCCAGTCAAATAATTCCATGACGTAAAGCAGGCAGATCAAAGTTGCATATGTAGGTGAGTTTAAATGCCAAAACAAAGATTGCATATGTAAGTAAAGTTCTTGCTTTAGCAAGTTTTCTGATCATAGTGTATTTGAAAATTTACATCCTACAGTGCATTTCTGTAAGCTTGCGTGTTACATTCCGTATAATAACAGGCATGAAGTACTTATGGTAGGAGATACTACCATATGAAGTATGGTAGTATCTCCAGAGGTATTGTTAGTGAATGTGATTTGTAACATTAAAGTTTTGGAGGATTTTGTATGAGCAGTCTGTTACTTGAAAATAGTGATGTTTGTTGATAGATTTGCTTTGTTTCATTTTTTAAAATTATTTTTTCAGGAAGGAGGTTGCAGTGCAAATGTAGAAATTGCCAAGTATATTTCACTTTAAGCATGTGACAAGACCATTTATACTTGTGCATGATACTGAATGTGGAAGCTGTCTTTCGGTGGAGAACAAGCCTTATTTTCTGATGTTTGTTTAGCTTTTTTTGAGCAATGAAGCTGACTTCCTGAGTTTTGTTTTTTCTAGATTTCGCATTGTAGTACTTACAAAGGAAAGTAGATCAGTTAAATTTCTATATTTGTAAGCACGCTTGGAACCATTTTATTGTAGATTTTTGACAATGCCTTTTGGCAACTTGTAGTGAGTTGAGGCGCTTTGTCTTTGGTGCATGCTTAACCCTGGCTAGCTTTTGCTAGTGTTGTGAGGCATGTATTAATCCCATGTAAGCTTCTCAGAGTATATTGATTCTTCCTGTCTCTTCCAGTTACTGGATACTACAGGACTGTAAAGAGTGATGGCAATTACTTTGACGACAAATTTAGAGTTGAAGGGGTTCGGGTTTTTGAAACTGGTTTTGTCCTGGGCCTTATAAGCTAGTACAAAGGTACAGTCTAGTTACAAGTAATGTCACCTAGTCAAAATATGTGGACGTTATAATCTTATGCAGTGTTCATCCCAGTCTCCTGTGGATTTTTCTTACTGGCATTGACATTTTCAGATTGGACCAGAACACTGTGCTTTTTCCAGTAGTGATCCACACTGGTTGTTAAGGAAGGTGAAAACCTCCACTCTGCTGCTTACTCCCTGTGCTTCTCAAGTGGAACAGGTGTAGGGAGGGCTAGTTAGGCAGCAATTACATTCAGTGTTGTCTGATTGGAACCAGAATGCACGATGAATAATACAAACATAACGATTACTGTACAGAAATAATAAATATAGTTATTATATCATGCAAAATAAGTATATAATAATGTAAATAGTATAAACATAAATAATGTTACAACATTGCAGAGATGGTGAATTTGTTTGTAGTATTATTATTTCCACTAAGGGAGGAGATGTTCTGCTTGCTATCTTTTTATGCATTCCGGTGCCTCCACATGTTAGTGCAGCCCAGATTGTTTTGTGGGACAGAAAGTTGTTTAGAATAGTGTAATTCCCTGTACTGCCTTTCATGAAGTATAGCATTGACTAATAAATTGTGTTTTATTTTTTTGTTTTAATGATAAGGGTTGCACTTAATTTGAGATGGTTTACTGCATTCTCTATGTTGGGGCTTTCCATGGTAAATCCAGTGCTGATGAGCTGTGCTGTCTGGTGTAATCTTTCTCTCTGACAGATAAGTAGAGAAATCTCTGCAGAGCATATGCCGTTGTAAAGAGTCCAAATTATGTCCTGCTCTTTGTGAGGATGCGCTACTGCAGCTTTAGTAAGGAGTCAGAACTGCAGCTTGTCTGTCCTTCCAGTGTACGGTCTGGAAAAAAGTTTCACAGCCTAGAAGTGTGTCGCTGTTGCAGCACGGACACATGGGCTCAGTCAAGCACTGCCTATCAGAAGGGAATTCATTTTCCTTCAGCAAAAGATTTTAAAAAAATCACTCCTGTCTAAAAGATGCTTCTGCCTTCGTTCTTTGTTGATTGTTATTGACCGCTGATGGAGTTGGCAGTATTCTGACAATTTTATCTGGTTATGGTTTTCAGCTTCTACTAGCTCCAGCCCCTGCCTACATTCCTCTCTGGTTTTACAGATTTCTGTATTTTATCCCTCTGAGTCACGTCTTTACCAGGCTGAAGTTTCATGGTCTGCTTTGTTATTTGAATGGAATTGGTTCCAAAATTAATCATTCTTGCTGTCTTCTGCATCTCCCACTTCTAATATATTCTTCTAGAGAAAATAGTACCAAAAATTAATGTAATATTCAAAATACAGATGTACCATTGAATTTTAGTGTCATAAGATGTTTTGTGTTACGTTCCCTCCTGGTTTCCTAATATTTCAGTATGTTACATATGTTGGGTTCATTTTGGTATTGTCCTGCTGTTGCTTTTAGGTTTGGTCTGTTGTGCTCTGTAATGATCCATGGAAGCACAACAGTTATTGCACTTTCTTCTTTTTCCTGCTAAAGAAAGCATGGAGATACTCTAACTGTGAGAACATCCTAAATATGATGTTGTCATACAATGCTGCAAGACTGTAATACTGTGCTTACGGCACAGAGATGCCTTTTTTCCCCCACCCAAGAATTGTGTAAGAAAACAAACACAAAAAACCCACACAAAATAAAACCCCACCCAGCGCATCACACTCAGCCTCCAGAATATGCAGGACCTGAGGATTTGAGTAGGTTGCAACTGTCTTCACACACAGTGTTTAGAAATAACCAATGAGATGAGAAGTTTACAGCTGGTGGCAAGCACGGTAAATTGTGTGCCCTCTGCTCGCCTACCCTGTGGGTTTCGTGGAGGAGACAGACTGCGAACAAAGCCAGCAGGCCGTCTTGCTCTGTGCTATTGCTCACATGCAGCAGTAATGGAGAGCTAGGGCTCTATACCATGTGCTAAAGCTATCGTACATGAAGGGATATATTTGTTCTTTTTGGTGTTTGTAAAAAGGACATGTGCATTTATTCCAGTAAAATCATAAATAAGCGGGGTTTTGCTAAAATTCAAATGACAAATATTGCTATTAGTCTTTCTGAAATGATAATAATTCCAGTGGACTGAATTTAAAAAAAACACTGAAGTGAAAACACTGAAGTGTTGCTGAATGTAAATGTTCATGTACAGTGCTTATGCTGATGCCTCAGATTGTCGCTGTGAGGTAGATAATATTTTAACTTAGCACCTGTGAGAGCACCCTGCTAAAGCTGGCTGGCTATTGTATGGGTTCTTTAAATAAACGTATTGCTTCAGTTTAGAGGGAGAAATAGAGGAAAATACTATTTGGTGGAAGTTCATGAAACATACTGATTAACAATGTGGTTGAATGTCTTGACTCAGATGTTTCTAGGAAATATTTTCTCAATTCTTAAAGTATGTATGGAAGTATAT
>Ga0065711_1006287_pt1 | contig 19275 bp, 16 predicted proteins | sample Hoacrofraction12_FD_59098 | JGI IMG/M metagenome (GOLD analysis project Ga0065711, IMG submission 59098) | Hoatzin crop microbial communities from Cojedes, Venezuela - Epithelial fraction 12 v2 (version 2) | ecosystem: Host-associated > Birds > Digestive system > Esophagus > Crop | place...
CTCAACGCTCCGCCGGAGAAGGGAGGGATGCTGCACAAGGAGTAGAAGGGGAGGCTAGCATCATGCCGAAGTGGCAGTGGGAGGGAACAGACCAGCTAAGGGGTTTTGCACTTGGCTTAGGTTCACGGAGTGATTGCATTCATCACGCACAGAGATGTTCCCCAGACAGCCCACGTGCACCCCCTCACTAGCCACAAAACCATGGGAAAGGCTCTCCTGGAGATGAAGGAGCAGAGAAATCCAGCTAAGAAGCGAGGCCATGGAGGAGTCTGAATTACACAGCATGGCCCAAAAGCTGGGGAGAAACATCACAGCAGAAAGATTCCCGAGATGACCGGCAGAACAGAGCTGATGCATTGCTTGTGAGGGGCAGAGGGATGAAAGGAGACAGAGGGAGGGACTGGCAGACAGATGCGTGTTACTCACACAGGCAAAAATCATGCCAGTTAATAACATACAAGGCTATGGATAAAAACAAGATATAACTGTGCTTGCCAAATCTTTTCCAGCATAACTTCTGCTATTTCCCACATTCCTACAGAATTAACACTGTCTCTTCTCCTCTGCTAGCCTGGCTGGGCAAGAGGAGACATCCAGGGAAGGAGACGGGTGAAGACATCTGCAAACCCACCTTTCTGCCAAAGGAAGGAAAGCAAAGCCTTCAGTGGGACTGCCAGTGTAAAGGCAACAGGTCACAAACACAGCTGAATAGGGCTTGAGGTTGGGATTTTCCTTTTCATTCTCTGGTCAAACATTTTATTTGCTATCAAAAGTTCATTCACATTGTCCAAAGTCACCCATAAATCTTCTGAAGTATTTTCACCAAAAATTATTTCTTTTTTAAACAAGTCATTTAAAAAAATGCCTTGAAACACCAAAACAGATTTCCACCCCCAGTTTGTCCAGTGAACTCAAAAAAGAAAAAACCCACAACGACACACACATACTCAGCCACAGGTCCAAGAAACCCCACTGAGGGCTTATGGAGCTGACACCTTTCCTTAACTTCCAGCTCTCTAAGATCCTTGATTTCAGTGACACCTGCCTGTGTCAGCTCCCTCCAAGAACACCTACACCACTACAGCAAGGGGAAACTGCTGTCCATCTTGAGCTGTATCCATCAACACTAGCAACTGCTCGTATCCGCATAAATGTCACGTATGGCCAAGCCTTCAGAGAGGATTAGTTATACAAAAAGACAGAGGCATCAGTATTACTCTGTTGGTATATGCAGATGAGACACTGAGTGCTCAGTTGGGCTGGGATTTAAAATTAATTTAAATTTAGTCAGCAGACTTTTTTTTAAAAAAAAAAAATTAAACTTATTCCACCCCCTGCCTCCGCCCCAAAAAGAACTACTATTTTGGGGAAAAGCCATTGGATTTTTCATTCATAAGAAACACTAAAATTCCCTTTGACTGTGCAGCCTTAGGATACCTCGCTCTCAACCTTACAGGTTCCCCAAAAGTCCAGCTAAACCTTGTAGTACAAGCTTGAGATACCACTATTAAAAAACGTGTATTACACTAACAAAAAAGGGGAGAGGGGATTTCTGTATAGCTGACACCAAGCTTCTAGATTAAAAAGTGTAATAGCAGAAGCAGCTTCTTTTTTTGGTGTAGTATGGCTATATGAGAGCTTTTGCCAGTGGTACTAAAAATTATTTTTTCCACCTAGCACATCCCTTACACACAAGGGCTTTTGTCAGTGGTGTGGGTATCTGACCCATTAGTATGTTCCTCTAGCCCTGGTAATGCTCATGATCAGAAGTCATCAGAGTGGGCCACATCCCAGAATTTCAAGGTTTTATCTCGCTAGCCGTATGCTGGGTTGAAAGCTACCATTTAAGAGAAAAATAAAAACCATAAAACCCATTATTATTTTGTCTCAGTTGACCTTCTGCCTCTTGCTTCTCTCCCATGGCCACTGCACTTAAAATTTTATGTAAGATGACTGTAGCAAGGATGAAGAGGGTAAAGAAACTGATAGCCCATTATGAACATGGAGATTTCTCTTTGAAGTGTGTCTGCTATGGAAGCTGTAAGCAATAGGACATGACAGTCACTGCATTCCTGGGCCATTATTGCACGCCTCAGGTGGCGTTAGAGGGCTTGAGGAGCGATAACTCCTCAAAACACGCAGCCTGGAGTGCCCTACTGCTCTTGTGAAATGGCTTTCACAAATAAAGCATAAAGAAAGCAGCTGATGCATGGACTGGGAAGCCACAAGCACGGATGTAGTGCTGCTTGCAGAAAGCCACCAGGCCCCCTTTTGAGCCATGTGCACCCTCTCTCCCTTAAACCGAGTACCACTTCAGTGTCCTCTGCAGCAAATTAACATGGGTGAGGAGACGACCTTTGAGCTCAAGTATTGGGATTGCACTCGGTAGCTCTGTGCCTACAATAACCACCTGCAGGGCAGCCCGGCAGCCCTGCCATGCCCCATCCCCTCTTTAGCAGGGACAAGCACAGCACATCCCAGTGATCCCCATCATCTCAGCTGGCTCTGCCTTTGCTGGGGAGTCTCCATAGGACCCTTCCAACCTAACCACTCTACACTATTGTATGCACAAGCATGATAACACCCATTCATAATATACCTTAAATATCTCTTGCATTGAAAAAATGGTTTTGTTTTCTTCCCCTGTATATTTTACAGCCTCCTGCACAACATTTAACAAGGGACAGAAATGATTTTTGAAAACACAAAACCATTTATTGCCGCCTCTCCAAAGAAAACTACAAAAATGCTAATTGATTTCATAATTTGCATATTTGATTTTCCTTAAAGATGAGATAAAGCAGGCTTAAAAAAAGCAGCAGAGCTTCAAAAATATTTACTGTGACAAGCAGCACATCAGGAGACAAATCACTGTATGGCAGTCAGGGCCAGGAAGCAAAGCACCCCGCCTGTCCTGCTCAGCGGGCACCTGTGTCTTGTCCCCAGCCACAGCAACCCTCACCTAGGTTTAGGGCACCTCTCATGCTTCAGGTGACCCAAGCAGTTGCAGAGACTTCTATGCATGTCCACGCTGGTCTGTGATGCTACGCCACTGCTCCAGCTGTGTGGCTTCAGAAGAAAATGAGAATTGCCTAGAAAGACCAGAGATAGGCTGTCCACATCCTCCCACACTTGCACACACCACAGATGGCAGCCTGGAGTCCTGGTCTTCCATACAAAAGCTGAAGACGCTCGCAGACAAGCCACACGCTGACAGCCTGCAGCCAGCACCAAGAGGACACACCATGGCAGCTCAGCCCAGGGTCACTCTGCCCCTTGGTGGCTCAGGGTACATGGGACAGACACTTCACTACTCCGCTCAGCTCTCGTGAGACCGCACCTGCAGTCCTGCGTCCAGCTCTGGAGCCCTCAGCACAGGAAAGACATGGAGCTGTTGGAGCGGGTCCAGAGGAGGCCCACAAAGATGATCAGAGGGCTGGAACACCTCTCCCGTGAGGAAAGGCTGAGTGAGTCGGGGCTGTTCAGTCTGGAGAAGGCTCCAAGGAGACCTTGCTGCAGCCTTCCAGTGCCTGAAGGGGCCTACAAGAAAGCTGGAGAGAGACTTTTTACAAGGGCATGTAGGGATAGGACAAGGGGGAATAGCTGTAAACTAAAAGAGGGCAGATTTAGATTAGATATTAGGAAGAAATTCTTCACCATGAGGGTGGTGAGGCACTGAACCAGGTTGCCCAGAGAAGCTGTGGCTGCCCCCTCCCTGGAAGTGTCCAAGGCCAGGTTGGATGGAGCTCTGAGGAGCCTGGTCTAGTGGAAGGTGTCCCTGCCCACGGCAGGGGGGTTGGATCCAGCTGATCTTTAAGGTCCCTTCCAACCCAAACCATTCTCTGATACATGAGCTGCAGTCACACCTCTTCACATCTAACCTAGGGGTGGGTAAGGCAGTTACACAAACTAGTAGTGAATATAAGCCTCATTGCAAGTGGCGTCTCACAAAAGCACAGGGAAGGGAGAAGTAAAAGAGAAGAAAACTAGTTTTCTACTTGAGGATGTTTGTTTGTTTTTTAAAGCAGCCTTAGGAGAGTGCTTGTTTGCCTGCAAGCAAGAGAGGATGATAAAAAAAATGGGAGACTCGGTCCTTTTCTTTTGCTGCCTTCCTGGCCCAAAAAATAAGAGAAAGATTCACAAAAACATGAAAGGACAAGAGGAAAAAGTACTTGCTAAGTAGATGCACTGCCCCAAAGCTTATTGGGTTCTACACAGAGAGTGTTCTGTACAAGTGTCTACACTTCATGCAGTGTGTTCAGCCAAGAATGCTTCACTCTGATTCATACACTTTGGTTCAGTGCCCAAATATTGCTATTTAATAAGGTTATTAATTACTGTGTTGTCTAATTTTTGCTGTGCAGGAACTTCTTCTAATTGGCTTATTCCTTCAAGATACTTAATCCTTAAACTATAATAGTGTGTGTGTCCGTGCGCACGCGTGCATGTGTGTGTGCACGCCCACACCCCCTCTGAGTTTTCTTCATTTCTTACAGACTTAGGCTGTAAAACCCCACATGAGCCAATATTTACCAATCAAGGAAAAGCAAGATGCCTTTTTCTTCCTGAAAAGACAACTTCCAGAGTGCACCTGTTTCCTCCAAAATAACCACATAATTTACTGACCATGCTTTCAGACATTATCAAGCCTCCCACACTGTCATTTTATGACTCCTTTTTAATTTAAAGTATGTACACAGGTGTGTACATAAAGGAAGGTAGGGAAAGTTTGCCTGCTTTGTCTTTTCTTAATATTTGTCAAGACATTATTCACCTGTACCCGCTGGTCTCCCCAACAATGAGAAAGCCTCTTTGACATTAATATAGGAGGGAAGGAAAGGACAAATGAATATTAAAAACTATATCCCAAGGAAGATCTTTAAGAAACATGAAGAGGAAAGATAGTGGGATAGTGTGTTCTGCCTTCAGCTCTATCACCAAATTACTTTGTTCTCCGCAATTCAAACACTAACTTTCTGCACCTGTTTCTCTGTCCTATCTTTCATCTGCTTCACCTTTAAAAGTTTTTTCAGCAGGGTATGTCTTGAGAGAAATAAAAAAAAAGCAAGTGCCAAACCCCCTAGAAGATCCATCCTGACTGCAGTTTGATACTCCAACAAGTATGACAATACAATAAAAATGATAACTCAAGAGTTTTCTCAACCTGCAACATAGATAGGGCTAGGTAAAAAGTGAGAGTGAAATAGTCTGACAATTATACAGAAAGATTGTGTTTCATTGACAGTTCCTGAGCACAAAATGTTCTTATAGGTACCTGTGGGAAAACTAACAGTAACCACCAACTTGCCACCAATGACATTTAGGGCAATAGGAAAATTGTTCCTTAAATATGATTTCTCTACTGAAAAACAGAAGCATTAACCATCTAAGGTCTCACTCCACCTAGAAACAGAACAGGTGGTAGGTGTTCAGTCAGTCATAGACGTGTGGGATGGCAGGGGCTTCGGGAATTCCTCTTCCAATATCAGTTGCACTGGAACACGTAAACACCTGAACCTTCTGCATGAAGTGTTGTCTAAACTGTTCTTTAGATCTTCCGCTGAAGGTGAACCCAAGATCGCCACAGAACTTTTACCCAGTTCTGTTTTTCACCATGTGGTGAAAAGGTTCCCTTCTCATCCACCCCAAACTCTCACTTCCCTCTTCCCACTTCTCCCACATCCAGCAGACACAGAGAACAACGCATCTACTTCTCTTATTCCAAGCTCCTAAGAACAGGAAGATCATTATTCTGTTGCATCATTTGCCCTTCAATTCTTTATTTCTCTATTCCAAACTCATTTTTTTCCAGCTTTCCCTCTTTGGCCCTGTTTTCTAAACATCTTGCCCTTTTTGTTGCCCTGCTTGGGATTTTCCACACTTTACCTACATCCCCAAAAGTTCATGCCAAAAATTGAGATCAGATACTCCAACAGAAGTCAAAGCCAGTTTTACACGACAAGGAAAACATCATCTCCTCAGCCTTGTCCAGAAAACTGCTGTACACTGCAGAATAAACGGGCCCTTCTGCTATGACAGCACTTCGTTAACTTAAAGTTTGCCATTCACGATAATTCTCAAGATCTTTCCTGCCATACTGCTACCCAGAGAGATATTATTTTGTATTTGTACATTTGATTTCTCCCTCTGAATTTGTGTTTACTGAATTTCATTTTGCTGATATCCAGCTTGTCATTCAATTTTTCTAGATCATTTTGAATTCTGATAGTGCTTTCCAAAGTACATCCAACCACTCCTAGTGCAGTGTCGCCTGCAAATTTTATAAGCATATTCTCCATTCCATCGCCTAAGTTATTAATGAAACTATTGAATAAAAGTAGGTCCAGGGCAGATCCCCTCAGGACCCCACCTGAAACGCCCTTCCAGTATGACAAAGAGCCACAGTAACTGTTCTTTGAGTGGTACGTGTCCAATCAAAATATCCTGAATTTCAAACTTCACAAAAAGCCGATTTGGAGTATTTGATATGCAAAGGAGCTAGAGGCCAAAGGATAATTCAGTGAATAATTTAAAGCCTAAGAGTAGGTTTGAGGAGAATTGCAATCTGTTAGGGGATGATTTGCCAGCAGAACTAGGAAGAAGTCACTGAATGTGTTAGCGAGTACATTTGCCCGGCAGTGCTGCGAAAGGCCCCCACACAGGCACTGCGTTCTTCTGATCACCACCACATGCATGCGCCTCTCATTGATACAGGAATGAAAAGAACAAATGGCAAAGCAACCACAGTAAATATCTTCTGCTGACTGTAGAGCAGAGGACAGCGCTTTCCCAAAAGGCACTTCAAGCCATGAATCCCATCATCGAGTTTCTCCCATCCTTGAGTTTCTCACGTCCTTACCAGCCTGGAGCTCATCTCCAGGCCATCACTCTGACGCAGTCATCCTGTGACAGACACTTGAATGTTAAGAGTGTTATTTGGCAGGACGTCGACATAAGGGTCCCCAAGTACATTGAAAATGTGTAAGAATTAATCCTCACAGTCCTAAGGGGTAAATCTGATCTCAGCACATTGCCACCAACTTGTACTTCTGTAACTGGAAGCAGAACTGAGCACCTCAAGATAGTCGACTAGTTTGCCATTTTCAACCAGGACACAGAAGTTCAGCAAGAAGTCCTCTGCCATGCAGGGCATATCATCAAGCCACTTACCAACTGTATAAGCAAAAATTAATTTGGTTGCCTTACTACAGGAATATAGTAGTTATTGAATTTACATCCAGACATCCAGATCAACTGTTCCTGCTGCTATGGGGATGGTCCTGCACATGGAAATTTTAACGGGTGGCTCATGTACTCTGACATCTTTTGTGACAGTGGCAGAAGCACCAGCACCAACTCGGTGACTGTAAGATGAGCAAAATAAGGCAAAGGCAATGGCCACCATTACTGGAGCTATACTGGTTAACTGTTTTGTTTGGAGCCAAAGCTAACCTGATGGCTTAGTCTCCTCACTTTTTTGAAAGCTACATTCTTATTTTACATCTTCATACTAGGTTTCTATGGCACACTTGCCATGCGCATCAGGAGGGAGAGAAGCCCATGGGTTCCACCATGTTGGCACTCTCATTGCGCAGGATTAGAACTGGGCTCCTGGTCTCAAAGCCTGTCACAAATCTGGACTTCAAACACAATGAATTAATAAATAAGTGAATAGGTGTCGGTTTTATGAAGCACACTACCTGCATAAATTTCCCCCAGTGCAGCCACTTGTCATTTGCAGCACCCCTTGAGACCCCAATGGCTGATAACTCTTGCACGTCGCTTTGCAACCCATTATACAGACGAAGTTTTTTGATAAAAACCTTCCTCCGTCCCGAGTCCTGTTTTACAGATGCAATCTGAGTAGAGGCTGAAGAGATCCCATCCCCCACTGCCAAGATGAGGTTATGGAGGGTAGATCTTAGTAAGGATTTTGCAAGCTGCATGAATTATTAAAGTCCTTTATGATATAATGACAGACATATGAGGCTATTTGTTTATTCTGTGTATAATTCATGACTCTCTTGGGAGCTGGACAGAAGTAGGATAGAATGCTGCATCTTCTTGCTCATTCCAGTAAATCCTCATCACCAGTTAGAAGGCTGAACCACCCCAGAAGACAGAACAGCCACACCTTGCAGGATCTGCAGTTTTGGTTGGAGACGGGTGAGCTTTTTTCATAGCCTGGAGAAACAGCGAAGCTGTCACTTGAGTACATCAGGCTAGATGGCTAGAACAAGACAGTCTGGGTATTTGTATCATGCCACCAGAACACTGTCATCTAAAGCATATGCAAACAGCTTTGTGATGGGATGGTATGAGTCGTCCTATGCTCCTATATCATTGCTCAGCAACAGCAGAACTATCTGAGATGATACAGGCTCCTGGACAACTTTCAGATGGTTCACAACCACCACCTTCTGACCCCACAAACAGGAAGATACCAGACAAAGCGAAACAGTTCCCCTTGCTTGGGTCAGTTTTGTAGAGTCTGGACAAGATATGGGGCAAAGCACGATAGAGGAGCACCACGTCCTGATGGCTGGAATCACGTTTTGAATACACATGTTGTAGTTATCTCTCATTTCTCTAGTGTGCTGTTTAAAGGGTGAGGGAGAGATGTCATGACATAGTGCCATAGTGGCAAGACACAGCATAGTGGACTGACTATAGCGCCCGACAAGAAAGAGCTTCCCAACGCACTCTTGTTCATGCAAGGTACTCCATCCAGTGACGCTCCTGCTGCCAGGAAGAGTCCTGTTCCTAGGGAGAGTCACAGCAGAATGCAAATGTGGCCAAGCTGAAAATGGCACACTGGGCAACTCCTACTAGCCACAGGACACCAGAGGACTGCCTTCAGCATCCACCCTTCCCATTGCAGATTTCAGCTGATCAGAAACAAACTAGGCACACAATGATTAATCTGATCATTAAGATGCAAGCCATATTAAGGAGTCTGACAGAGGACTACTGGCTAGACAGACCTCTGCCCAACTTGTGTCTACAACTTGTCTCCTTACCAAGAAAGCATATCATTGACCTCTGCCACAAAGACCTCCTGCTACAAGAGCTATTTAGGGGCATCCATTGCCATTATTCTTCAGTCCCTAACCAAGTTACTCCAAGTCTCCTGGGGTTTTTGGAGTAGCCTCTTGCAGCATCATATGGAACATTCCTCAGGGGCTTTCTGGGTGTCACTGTCACTAGATGTCGACCTAGTTAAATTCCTCATCTTAAACAACCCCTCTCCCCACCATCCCCCTACCTGAGGGATTCCTGGCTCCTAAGAGAGCATTGTAATCGTTGTTATTATAAAGCACTTAGCAATGCTCACTCATTGCATCTCTCACCAGCCAAACACCCAGAACCCTGTTATTTCATATGCAGTCGCCTTCATCTGCAGCAGCTCTTCATTGTATTACTCCCTTTCAGCAACAAAACAAAAAAGAGGTAGGGGTGGGAAGCATTAAAAAAAATAAATAATAATTTAAGGCATTTTATGCCATCACCTCACTATTTCACGATACACATCTAAAAGCTGTCTGTGGGACCTTTCCTGCTGAAAGGTGGCATCCATGCACGCTCTGAGGCAGGGATAGTGGAATCATGCAGCCCAGGTCTGTTTTGTCCCAGTGCCACTGCATCACTTGGAGCACTACAACAACAGGGATGAAACCGTCAGCTTTCACAGGTCACCTCTTCTCTCCTTCTCCCTATCCAGCTGGGAGAAACACTGTTCCCTCCACAGGAAAAAAACATATACATACAACCTTTCCTTTGAAAAGGATACAAGTCTATTGAAATGGAGTTGACTGAACCACAGTGGAAATACTCAGATGATACTACAGGATTTGCTATACGTGCTCAGGATGTTGGTCCATCAGGCTCAGTCTTCCCATCTCCAGCCGCAGCCAGCTTTTCTCACCAGAAGGGATGTGCCTCCCTGTCCTGGAGGACCCTGTGGAACAGGGATGCTGTGCTGGAGCACCTTTGGGAGTGAGGATGCTGTGCCAGTCACCTTGGGAGTTCCCTCTGCTGCAAGAAAACACCACTCTGCAACAAGCTGTCTTCCCTTTGAAAAGCAAAATGTCACCAGGGAATTCTGTTGGAGCCTAAACACAGATGTGTCCCCCTGCTCACCAGGTGCCTCAAGCTGTGCACCCACAATCTTGCTTCACAATTATCACAGTTACTGTTCACATTCCCTCACCATTGCAATATCACAATTAAAGTACAGATAGTGCAACGGCCCATCAAAGACCATTTTGAAGGGACTGATCAACATTAAACTGTCAAATCCTCCTAATATGCCTGACAAAATATTTTCTGCTTTTTTTCAGGAGGGGAGAACTGAGCTACAAAGGCAAAGCAGTCGTCTCAAATCCAAACAGACTTTTGGGAGAAGAGTCAGAACTGCAACTCGATCTCCTGACGCTAACTTTGGTGTTTGCCCTTGGAAGACAGCACTAACACCAAAGCAGGACACTCGCCCACCTATGGACACCCCAGAGTTGGTCTCCTCCCGACCCTCACACACAATATACTCACATGTAACTGAAATCTAAGATTACAAGATAATTGTCTCTTTTGCTTTTCTAAATGAGTATCGACATTAAAACCAAAATCTTCTGACATCCAAAAAGCCTATGAATATAATGCCTTGGACTCTTCCCTGTAAGAGAGAAAAATCCCAGCCTCTAATGCGGTCTTCTCAATGGGGCCCGTGACATCACCAGCCCCTTTCTATTTAGAATAATGACTTCTTCCACACGCCAAGAGATTTGAAATTACCTGTGAAATATATTTCCCTAGGCACAGGCTCAAGAAGCATGTAAATTACCCAGCTTAATGGCCTCTAGAATTTCTCCGAGACAGACACAGGGAGTGGGAAATGTTCAGATGATACCTCAGGTGCCATCCAAGGGGATAAACGTCCAAGGGATGATCAGGAGCTACTGCCCTACAGTTTCCCCAGTCACCAGTCTGAGCAGTGAGTGCTTGCCACAAGGAGGCAACAAGTAAAAGAGATCCAAATCTAGATGAGTGCATCATCAGCACAAAAATGCAATTTTAAAGACAGCATTTCTTGGGAAAGGTGCCTGACCATAATTTAGATGGCACAAGCATCCAACTTCAGTCTTATGCAGCAGAGGACACCCATTTAATTTGCAAAAGCCCAGTGCTGAGTACACTGAGCAGTCAGCAGCAAGCCCTCTCACCCTCCGCTTAACTGTGCGGAGAACAGCACTGTCCAAACTTTGATGTCCAGGCATTTGCCAGAGAATAGTGTCCTTCAGAGAAGCTTGTCATCCACAAGGACAGTTCCCACCGTCCCAACACCAAAGAAAGGAACAGATATTGTCCCTGGAGTCCAAATCCTCCTGGTCGTGTTTCTGTTCTTGCAGTTGAATCTGACATGTTGTTAATGCATAGCAGAAGAAACGTTTACCCCAAAACGAAAAACATGGACTCATTTGGAGGAACAGGGCAGGAGGAATTACGTGATCTGGGTTGCATTTCCTGCTCCACCACTGACATACTGGAGTCTCTGAAGCCTTAGTTTCATCAGCAAAACAAGCAATAGGGATGTGCAAGTGTTATTACAAAGTGTGTATAAAAAAAATAACATTAGAATGAGTGGAAAATGGAGAACAGGACAAGATGCTTACACTGCAACGGGAAGGGATGGGGAGCAGGGACAATCCCAAGGGCACAATGAAAGAATTACATGTCTCCCCAGGGAACAAGCCCGAGGCACGCAAGATTTGCTCCTGATGCTAGCCAAGATTGACAGGTTGGTCACCTTTTGACGCTTAGTGGACAGAAAGTAGGCCATAAGATCAACTGGGGACAAGAGAACACCTGGAAGATAGGCCTGGCAATGGAAAAACGGGCCATATTCCTCCATGTAAATCCCCTCAGAGCAAAGGTGTAAGACAAGGTCTTTGCTGAGATGCTTCCAAAGTGAGAACCTGCCCTCATTCTCAGCCACAAGCATCTTGCTAACTCACATACTGCCAGAAGCTGTGGTATCACAGCAAGATTAACACATGAGTAATTTTAACAAACGACGATTTCCAAGCTAATTTCCTCACTCACAAGCATGCCACCAAAGGCTGAAGTCTCTGTCTGGACTCCTCACAGCTATCTGTGCTCGAGATTAACTATATGTCAGTGCCAGTAATGCAAGCACTCCGCTATTCAGAAACTATTAGAAGATAAACACTAAACCTGAACATGATAGCAGTAGAAAAAAAAAAAAAAAAAGAGAAGGAATGACACTGTAACAAATATTGCAGCCAAGCCAAATGAGGAAGCAAGGTTAGTTTCACATGGAAAGTTAGACAAAAAAAATACTATACACTTGGAACAGTCGTTGCTTTGGTCATGGGGTCTGGACTTTTGTGCGACGAACATCACAAACTTCCGAACATTTCAGCAAACTGCAGTACACCCAGTACTGCAAGTTGGCTGCTCTGGTACAGGATGAAACAGTGCCCTCATCACCCATTCCATCCAGCCCCCGAAGCACCAGGCTTTGCACATGAATACTCTATCTAACAAGGGGCACACATTTTTAAGTAGAGAAACTGCAGGTCTAGGCATTACTTATGGCCCCAACATGGGCCTCGAATAATGCAGCAGCTGGAGCACCTCACTCGCAGCGTGTAGCAGGTCCCTTTGCAGCTCACCACCACCACACTGCAATCACTCTGATATTCCTCTGTAAGGACAGGTATCTTTTACTAAACCTTTCATTTCTTCCAGAGAAAATCAAGCAGCTGCAGAAACTTCACATAAAAGAATCCTCATGCTATCTTGTGGGATCTAATAACTGAAATGGCACAAACACAGCAGTAAGTAGATTTAACTAATAATGAAAGTATTACACAAGCTACCATAGAAACACCACATCTTTTTTTCTGGAAAGTGCCAAACCTACTCTTTCACCAGCCAGCTGTGACTCCAGAGAACAGGACGGGGTCTGGCAGCCACCTCCTGATGAGAAGACGGCCATGCACTCTGTTGTAGAGTCACCAAATAAGTGACATTTATTAAGTGGCCCTTATAAAACAAAAAAGGCCACTTTCAGCACACGTAATCACATTCACACACTGCACAAACCAGCAATGCTTTCAGCACAAGGCTCCACTTGGAGTGGTATCAAGAGAGGAAAGGTAGCAAAGAAGATTGCCACACACCAGCGTTGCCACATGCAATGCTCAGCAATGCTGTGCTGGCCCGAGCAAACATGGCACCAGCAAGGCTGTCAGCACAGGGCTGCAAGAGGGGGAAAACGTATGAGCTAGCTCAGCAGCTGCCATGGGGAAGTGAGACCTCACGCCAAGACACAGCAGTCAGAGCCCTTCTGTACCTGGCTGCTCCATCCTCATGTCTGGGAAGCATGGGGAAGATAAGGGTACAACGTTTGCCTGTCGAAGGAGCCACTTCTCACGGAAAAGAGCCCCATTTCCTAGCAGGCAGCAGCAGTGAGACAGAGCTGGTTAGATTTTTCTATACAGTAAAGACTAGATCAAAACAAATAAACATAGTGAGGAGCAAGTGACACAGAAGGGTTCAATTTAGCCTTAAGATGACGGGTAAAAAGGCGGTATTGATGTCAGAAATGCCAACACAACATTTTTGTTGCCGGGTCAAACAGGCGGGCAGGTGCTAAATGGGGTTATTTAGAAACTGGGACCGAAGCATGAGCAGATAGTAGATGTGTTAGATGCGTTTCTTTTCTCCATCTCACAATAAAAATCACAACAGAGGCAACCACAACCATATTTAAAAGTTAAAAGACAAAGGCCTGAAAGTTATCCCCAGCATAATCCCACAGCATCATTACAGCAGTGATGAATTTGTCCCAGTATCTTGAAAAATTTTTTGACATTTCTCAGCTTTTAAAACCTAGCATAGCTGTAGCAGAGTACAGCATGCAAGCCTGACAACAGCAAATTCTTCCGCATCGCAACAAACCCAACGTCAGGAAGAATGGCTCAATCACGAGCAGTCCTACAGGATGCAGCCAAGGAGGGGCACGCAGGCATCCCTGCCTGTGCACAGAGAGGGTCCCTTTTGGGCTGGTGCTCTTTTGGTCTGTCATTCTGTGGGAGGCAAAATAATGTTATCAGTTTGGTTACTGATCAACAATTATTAAGATTTCTCAGCAAACAAAAACAGAATAAACAAAAAAACAAGAGCTGCGTGAAGAGAAAAATATTGATTGGTTTGTTGTTTTGTTTTGGTTTTTTTTTTCATACTCATGTAATCTACTCTCCTTTCCAGAGCAGGCAAGGGAGGAGGGGAAAGCAGAATGCCCACGAAGCTGCGACGCATGCCTAGCTCACTGTCCTGAAACTCTTTTCAGCTTTCAGGTCTTGAATAAATAATGCTGTTTCTTCCACCCTTTTTCCCCCTGGTATGCATGACACACAGCTGCAGAAGGTTTACTTTTACCTGGGCAATGGGCATCCCTCCCCTGCAGAGGTCCTGGAAGCACATAAGCCCACACAATACATTATTATTTTTTCCCCCCCTGCTGATCCCAAGAATGTGACACTACAGTGAAAGCTTAGTAGAGACCTCTAATTTATAAGACTACCTCAGACATAGGGAAAATGGTACTTTGGCTCCTCCTGGGTCTACTGCATTCGTTATGGAGCAATAAAAAGATGTTCAACCACTCACAGACCAGAATCTGACTCAATCTTCAACACCTGATAAAGCTGAGTATTAGGCGCTTCGCTTGGCTTAAGTCTGTCTGTTTTTGCGTCCGTATTACAGCTGCCAAAAACCTGACTGCAAAACCCACCATACGTTACAAATGCAAACAAGGCACTGCCTTCCTGACCCTCACTGTGTCATACTGTAGAGAAAGTGTTCGCTGGCCACGATAAAAAGATATTACTACATAAAATACAGTAGAGAAAAGAATTCAAATACAAGAATACCTCTGATTCAACAGAAATTAAATCAGTGAGAGCTTTATACATTTTTGAAGCGTGAGTGGCTTATACAAGGTTGGCTCTGAAAAATACTAAGAAAACAAAACAAGAGGCCTATTTCTAATTTGGAGGATGAATGTGAACTTTGACTTTGCATATTGGATTCTCCTGAACTTAAAAGTATTAAGAGTTCACGGGAGAAGACACAGACTGACAGCAAACAAACTGGCAACTTGCAGCAAGAGAAGATTTTCAGGACCCAGCTCTGTTATGGGTTGAAAGGCATTGGTATTTATAAGGAGAGTCATATCCTCATTTGTCACTTCAGTGGAGATGGATACAACACTATTTCCCAAATCTTTCCACCAGTTTAACAGTTTAAAGGGAACTTTGTGCTTGGAAGGCCAAGAGGCTCAGAAGCCTGAGAAAGTGGGGGAGACTCACTAAGTTGGGTAACACCGACTTCATGCTCCTGCGGGCCACGCGTCTTCCAGGTCATCCTGAGCAAACCTCTCTGGTGCACAGCCACACGCTCTGCATGCTCACAAGCTGCCAAATGCCACACAGAAAAGCCTGGCCAACTCTGGCTTGATCCTTCAGTTGGTGGAACTCAGATAAGTAAACCTCACCAAAATAGGTATATACTTTAAAGAAACTGCCCCACAAACAACACTCCTATGGATGGGAAGCTGCCAGCATGCTGGTCACGAGATTTTCACCCTTCTCTGTGCATGTATCTTCACTCCCCACCCTGTCTCCCCCCACCCTCCTCTGAAGCGTAAGTTGCTTTCCAACACTACGCAGATTTTTGCTCCAATGCACAGCATGATCTAACTAATTCGCACTTGATTGCTCTGCACACCTCATCATTTGCAGATGAAAGCAGCAGTCTCTCTCTATCCCTCCACTCGCTGCCTACTTCTTCCTCCTCCTCCTCCTCCTCCATCCCCCACCTCCTGTACCTTCTCAGCAAAACTCTACTACGGAAGCTGCAGTGAAGAGGCTCACATTACCAGGACTTCATTGCTTTTACAAAATTTACTAGCACGCTGTGAAGCCTCATAAATAATTCAAGATAGACAACCTTTGTCAGGTAAATGAACGTGCCTTTTGTAATCCAGCACTCTGGATTTTCTATCACAGTGATACATATACTCACTGTAGGCACAACCCATATTGATTCATGAATTCCCCTAGCGTCAGTGGTAGCAGAACAGCTTTGGCACCAGCAGAACCTGAGTAAACCTGAAGTTCTGCCTAGAGCTTCAGTGGATTTGTAACAGATACCCACTGGTGCAAACGTAGCTCCAGCTTAGTCCATGGAGAGAGCAGCTCCATTCCCACCCTTCATGGACAATGAAAGGACCATCATGATCATGGGAGTGGGCAGGAGACTAATTCTTATTAAAGATCTCCTTTTCATTGCAAGAACTTCAGGGATTTTTTACATAAATCAGAGCTAAAAATCATGTCGCATCCCATACTTCTTGGATTTAACTCCACACACTTCAGTGGTGTGCAAAGGCACTTGGCTCATTAGAGACATGCAAACTCAACTTCTGTTTTGGCAACTGCGCCCAAGGCTTTATCATCCGCAGAGCTATTGCACTAAATGGTTTATGCCCCTGTTTAGCACCCAATCTGATTACTATCAGCAATTACCTCCTCCGGAGTTCTCAGCCTCAACTAGAAGCAAGGGGAGAAGGCCTGATTGTGGCTGTCCTGAAAGGCAGTCTCCGGTGGCCCCAGGAGGTACGCTGTACAACAGCTCCTGCACTGTCCCCACCAGACCGAGAAGCAGCTTCCAAGAAGGAGTCAGCACAGTAGCCTACTCACAGCCAAGAGGAACGACCTCGCAGAGAGTTAATGAATAGATACAGAAACCACAGACCGTGCAACCTTTGTCTGGCCTGACTGCCATTCAGACCCTGTGTCTCTTGCCCTGCAGCCCTTTCACCCGTCACAAGCTGATCTGGCTAAATATCCTGACCACTCATGCATCAGTCAATGTGAGAAACACTGCTTTACAGCAGAATTAATCCTTTGCTCTTGGTAAACACCTTTTATTTCTTACTATATCGATGACCAAAAGGTAATGGCTGAGACAGAATTGGAAGGGTCGTGGGATGACTTGTCAAAGTTAAAGAAAATCCATGTGCATTCTGTGAAAGATCAAATGATTCAGACTAAAGAAAACCATGTCAATATCTGTTGGTAGAAACTAACTGTCCACTAACAACTGTTTGTAAGACCCCATTCCCCATGCAACCCAGCAATAATAAACTTGAGGATGAGGCCTAGATTACAGGAACAGGTCTAAAACATGAAAGTGCTACCAACACTCCAACAGAGAGGAAAAAACAACTTTGCTAACAAAACACGTTTCGCTTTCAAGAGGCTCCTGGAAAAGTAAATATCAAAACATTCAGGTACTGTCCTTTCTTGCTGAGTATTTCACTCAAGTATTTTGCTTGGTTATGACTTTTTCTTTTATTTCATCCCACTTGAGTATGTCATTGGCTGAAAAAAGCATTGTCTAAATTGTACGGTTCACGCACATGTACAATGTTACCGTGCACAGATGCCCCAGCACTTCAGCCCTCAAGAGCCTTTCTGATGGCTTTTGAAGCCAAGCACCAGGAAGCTCATTCAAGGATAAATTTTCAGGTTTCCATTTAGACCCTATGTAACCACCTTCAGCTTTTAAGAGGCTGCTGCATACATGCATACAACACATACAAAGCTTCTTTGTAATGAAGCTTCTGAACTATGCCTGTCAAACACCAAGCACGAGCCCACTTCTACCCTCAGGCCTACGTGCAGGAGCCTTATTGCTTTCAGCGGGAACACACACACTCTCCCAAGAGAATTTAAATTAAGAATTTTTTAAAGTATACAGCTGAAAAATTCAAATTCCTGAAACTACAATCTTAAAGGGGATCACTGCAGGCAGGGTATCGGGTTGAGGCATCACAAGGACAGGCAAGAAAGTGGTAATGCCCTGCTCTGATGCCTGCCCCTTCCCCATGCAATACCTCAGCAGAAAGCATTCAGAATGGCAACCGGAATGGAGAATATTTTTTTAAATCCCAAAGAAATACAGCAAATGGCTTTTAAAAAACACTTGGTCTTCTCCCTGGAGCTGTTCTTTTACCTCTGGGCAGTTCAGCATGCCTCCGCGCACTCCAAAGCGGATTCTGCCAGTGATGCACAGCCCACAAGGTGCTGTGGCAGGGAGACTGGGTGTTTGTGCCTTCACTGGGTACCAGTTCTCACGGCAGCTGCTCAGCCCTCACAGGGATGGAGCGACGTTATCTGTCAGTCACTCACTGGGGTAGATTGCCCTCCCAGGGAGCTGTCTCTCTGCTCAGCCAAGTGCAACAGGAGACAAGCAGGGCCATCTCCCCACTTCTCTGCTTCCTTCCAGACAAGTTCCCTTCCCAAGCATCAAAACCATAATTGGAAGAGATTTTCTGACTGCACAGCAGGTGGGCAGTAGAACAAGAGAAGGAGTTTCCTCTACACAGCATCCTGCAAACCCTAAAGCATCCAGTCCTAACAGAGTTATTTATTTCCAACCCTGCTAGCCCAGATATGCCATCACTGCCAGCATCATTAACCTCATTCGGGGTGAAACGACACAATTACAAATCGAAACCTGCTAAAAGGAAGCAATTAATTTGGTAGAGGCAGCTGCAAGACCACCTTCCAGTGGTAATGGGCATCTATTAGGCCTCACCGCTCTCAGCAGGAGCCTTCACTACTTACCATTCCACAGGATCGCTGGTAACGCCTCCAGCTTGCTGCCCAAAACTACTGTCTGCATCTGACAAACGCTAAATCTCATGCTGGAGAGGCCAGAGCAGACCGTGGTCCCCAGGCTGGCACCTTCCCCTGCAGACATCCCTTTCTCCTCTGGCTGGCTGGTCAGAGATGCCCTGCAGAGCAGCGATGAAGCCAAGCCTCACCAGCGGACACGCAGCAATTCTGCACACACCTGCTTCCTCACAAGAAGCAAATGGCTCGCCACCCTCTAGCAGATGGCAATTTTCTTTCAAATCCAAGTGACAAAAAACCTTTCTGCAAAGTGAGGAGGGGGCTTGTTCTGCTCCAGGGCAGCGGCACTGGGAACCACATTCTCCAGCACTCACATGCAGAAAATCCCCACTAACAGGAGGCAACAGCAATACAGGTGCAAGACTTCCCTCATTGTCCCGGCTTTCAATCACCTAATACCAAATCTCTCAAATTCAAGCAGAGGTTTTTACCTTGTGGCCACAGAAATCCCTCTGCATACTACCAAAAAAAAAAAAAAAAAAAAAAA
>Ga0065711_1037982_pt1 | contig 19274 bp, 21 predicted proteins | sample Hoacrofraction12_FD_59098 | JGI IMG/M metagenome (GOLD analysis project Ga0065711, IMG submission 59098) | Hoatzin crop microbial communities from Cojedes, Venezuela - Epithelial fraction 12 v2 (version 2) | ecosystem: Host-associated > Birds > Digestive system > Esophagus > Crop | place...
GGGGGGGGGGGGGGAAGATTGCTTCTCCTGAAGCCAGACCTTCTCTATGCTGCAGCAGAGATATTTCATTAGAGATCATCCGCCCACAACAGAAGCTGGGCCAGGGAATGAGAGAGAAGACACATCCTGGCAGTGCTGTTGGAAGAAACACAAGAAATTCTCTCCATCTGACTGCCTTGTGGTTGTTTAAGAACCCATGGCATTTCTGGCAACAGCAGTAGTGCTCTGGCTACAGTCCAGCTGCAATGACCCCGTGCTTGCTCCCAAGATGCCCACTACACAGTTTCACCCCACCTGTAGAATCCCTCTTTACCCCATCCTGGACAGAACATTGCCAGATGTGGATGAACCAGAGGGAAAGAGGTAGCTGCCCATCAGTCCTTTTGGAAAGATGCTGTTTGTCATGAGGCTTGGAAACAGTCTCAGCTCCAGAGATACACATCCCATTCTACAGTACGTACCTTCCTCACTATCAGCCCAGCCTTCAGAGCAGGCACTGCCTGAGCTGGGAATCCTGCCATGCAAAGTCACTGAAGGAACCTGGGTGAAACAGGCCCTTTTCCTCTTATCTCTAAACTTCCCCTCTGCCCCCCAGCTTGCGCCCTTCCTCTGTTCTGTAAACAGATTGCTTCTCAAGTCCTATTCTGCTCTTTGGGGATTTCAAATCCAGAATCTGCTTGACACGTGCAAGAGTCTATTCCTTCCTCCTCGTGCATTCCCCCACCCCCTGGAATTGGACATCGTTGTTCCATTTTGGAGACTATTATATATGGAGACTCATCAGACCAGGAAACAAAGAAGTTATTACTTGACAGAGCCCTGCAGCTGGGAATGTGGAAGGCAGGGGGAGAGGAGGGGGAGCACCAAGGGAGACAGTTCGGGGGGGCTGGTGGCAGTGTTATGAAAGCAACCAACAGAAAGGACAGCTCAAAGATGGGAAACATCTTTCTTAAAAAGCCTCAAGTGCGATGAGAAAAGGAGGAAAAGAGAAAGCAAGTCTAAAATGAAGAGTGGAGAAGAGAGAAAGCAGTTGGTGCCAATGGTGCCGCGGGTTAAACACACGGGTCTGTGGGTTTGTGTAGCCTTTGATTCAGCACTGACACGCTTTGGCAAGGGAGGCCATCGGAGCTGTCAAATCCTTCACCAATGTGCCCATCAACTGTATTCAGCTCTCCCCGACCCGCACTGGCATTTTAATTACTGTTGGGTAAACTAATTTGTACAAATGAAGGCAACTCTGCCTAATAGAATATGCAAGCTCTCTGACCTCTGACAGGCGATGACACAAGATACAAAGGAGGCAGAGGAAGGCTTTTTATCAGAGCCTTATTACTCTCTATTACTCCAATTAGTTAAGCTCCAGTGCTCCTAATTGGGGGAAAAAATTGCAATTAAATCAATTTTTGATGGGCTGAAAGTGGGTTACCGAACCGCCCTGCCTGTGAAACACTGATATTATAGCAGCAAAGGTCAAAGTCTTTGTCGGCACCTGTGGGGCCCCCACCTCCCGTCTCTAAGCCCCTCTGCACCCCCCCAACACACACACGCAGCTCGCTAAGACAAATCATTAGAACATGTCATGTCTTATCGCAGCCGCCACCATCCTGCCAACCTCATCAGTTGACATCATTATGGAAGGTAACTCCTCCAGCATGAATACAGTGCTAAGGTCACACAAACTTGATGGAGCCCCTGCTGAAGAGCCCGGGAGCAGATGCAACAGTAACAACATTGTGAAGGGGAAAGGAGGGGGTCGGAGACTCAGCACGGGGAGGTTTGGCACCTCCACCATGGGGGCTTCTCCAACAGTCCAGAAACACACAAAGCGAATGAGACTGAGGTAGCAGGGGGAAGCAGGTGCTCCTTTCCCAGGGGCATTTAACTTGCAAGGAAGAAAGAAAAAAACAAAACAAAAAAAAACCCCCAACAACAATACAGCATCAGTTTAGTATTTTCTTCTGCATGAGAAAGTGGGCACCACAAACATGCAAGAAGTCCCACCTGTCTTTGATTCAGGCAATGCTGGACAAAGGACTGTGTGGTCATGCAGGGCTGGTGTTGCCCCTTCACTACCCCAGACCTACCTCTTTAGCCCTACTTCGTGCCTCTTGCAGGATGACCAGAGAACTGAAGCAAGCACCTTCAGCATCTCAGAAGTCAGCTGGGTTATATGCTAACAACTCAGTAACCACAAACTGAACAAAAATCAGCCGGTAAGACAGTTGCACCAAAAGTCTGGCCACTGTTAATGAGTCAAAACTACAACTTCCCAGAACAGGGAACGTGGGCAGTGGAAGGCTATTTAAAAGAATATAAGACTGGAAAAACTGAAGAAGCCAATGACACGATATAACTGTCCAAAACCTGAAATAACAAGTGCAGGTTGCATCCAATTTACTACTGCTCTGCAATATCCCTCTGGCTTTTGGCTTTAGACTAAGCCTTTCCATATTCCTCAGTCCTCAAGGGCCTTCCCATACTTCCAGTCCTGCGTACCACACTCCTCCTGCATCCTTGCCATGTAATGCTTCAGCTCCAGACTTTTGGTGCAAGGAAAAGATGACAAGGTCCATCAAACTGACTTCAACATTTTTCTATCTGTATTGCTGGCTGCTGTTCTAGGCTCAAGGGTACCCACACTCCTCTTTGTTAAAGCCTGGTTTCAGGAGCCTGCTGGCAGTCTCCTCAGGTCCCTGACCTACTCCAGACTCTGCGCAAAGCAGAGCTTCTAGAGTGCTCTGGAGCCAAGCTTATATTTGGGCCCAACTGCTTGCATGCGTGTAAAATAGTCTTGTATTTGGACTCGATCACAGGACTGAGCTCACCTGAGCAAGCAGAGACACCCACTGCAGCATAGCCTCATTTTTGTTCAGTGTTGAATGACATTACCAAACAGAACCAACAGCTAGAGGCAAATGACCAGGCCTCTTCCACAAACAGACTGGAAAGCGCTGGCACATTTGCTGCTGCTTCCTTGAGCCTTGTGTGCACGCTGCAGCATTCCTCAAAGCATCAGTCAGCTCTGGGTTGAACCATGCTCCTGATGTGCATCGTAAATTGCACACAGAGAAGCTACAGCAGAGCTCTGCCACTCCCCACCAGGGACTCAGCACAGAGAGAAAATCAAATGCATAAAGATGACTGCATGAACACTGCAACACTTACAACCATTGCTGCTCCAAGAGGAAATGCCACGCTCTGGCAAGGAGCGCCAGCAACACAAGCACAGACAGACTAATAGCTCATTCACACACTGCCTTGAGCCCCAAGTGGGCCAACAGAAAGTGGCCCCCAGAAAGAAAGTATTTGCATTTTGTACTGAAGGGCACTGTAGAGATGCTGGGCTGAAAGAGCAAAGTCTCACATTTGAGGCAGAACTCCAGCGCTTTTGGTAGAAGAAATGCTCACGTCACTGTCTCCCACGTCATTTATTGCATGCCTCAGGGTAGAGGGAACATCAGCTTCACCTCTCCAACCCTCTGCTCTGGCCTCTAACTTCAGTGTCTTCCTCCAGACTTCAGAGACCCACAGGCTGGAGAACAGAATATGCCTTTAATATCCCCAAAGGCCCAAATCTTAACATGGTAGATGCATCACCCCTACTTTCGCAAGTTGATTAGCAGGTACCCAACCTAGACACCTCCATCTTGCCTTCACTGCTTTGCAGTTTCACCCCATATTGTCTGCCCAAGTCACCCCATGACTTTGTTCACTATGCCTTAGCCAGCCCTGCAGCAGGTAAGTTTTGTGAAAACACGCAGCCAGCTATAGAACGTAATCCCCATTTCTGGAGAAAAACTGAGCTCAATGACATTAAGACAGAGATTCCAGACAAGACAGACACATGCACACAGACCTCTTCCACAATGCGGCACTGAACAGGAAAATATCCTTTATTAGAAACTGGTGAATCCAGCTACAGAACAGTCCTGATGTTTCTAAGGCTGTCTGCATCTAAATTTCACCCTCCTTTCCTCAATACTCCCCCCAAGACACATGCTTTTAGGAAGCAGCAAATGTCCAGGACAGGACCACACTCAGATTAGCTCTATAAAAGTCGATTGATGGTCCTGAGTGTTCCCGTATAAGAGAGGTATTCAAACACTGCTTTTCACAGTGTTGCTGTCATTTTTCAGAACCTCAAACAGAATTGCCTTTGTGGCTGCACAAGCATTTCTACTGGGCCGATATCAGCCCTACTCCTTTCTTAGCGGGAAAGGCTTGATAACCCATGTTTAAAACTGTAAAATACTTATTTGTATGGTATGTTCACAATTTTTCATCATCCTTCCTCACTCCCCAACCTCTGGGCTTGCCAGGCATGAAGCAGTTGTTCAGAACAGAGGTTTCTGTAAGCACTCCTGCATCCCTAGCTCTCTCCAGACACAATTTAGTCTCCAACTGATGCTCAACTTATTACTGTTATTACAGGAAAAAAGAGAATCCTTAAACATAGAAAAAATGTAAACCAGCATATAACTTGGGCACTGGTCTGAACAACACGTGACAAATACCAAGGCGGGCAGAAAGCCCACGCCAAAACGATTTCGCCTCTGCACGCTTACCAGGCATTTCTGTGAACAGGGCTCTCTTTGCAGGCATCCACTGGGGTTACATCTTGGAAGTCGAATCATAAAGAAATTTGACTCTGCTGAAAGCCACTTCCGAGTCTAAAACCGGGGCTGTGCAAGAGATACCCTTCTCTATTCCTACCATAGAAAGCTTTCTGGGGAGAAAGAGAAGGGAAAAAGAAAAAAGAGGAAGTCTTGGGACTTCCAGATCAGTCCAAGACTAGGTAGTTAAACACCACTGCTGCAGGATTATTCCAGCTTATCAGTAACCAGAACAAAACCTCACTAATTCTCAGAATCTATAACATTAGAAAGGCAAAGAAAGTTGCTACTAAGGTTACATGCGTGTTTTGAGGAGTTTAGGGGAGGGGTTTATTGTTTGTTCATCTTTTGCAAGTGCAGGTGAAATATCCACAGCTGGTATCTGGATTTCTTTAATTACACTATGCATTCTCCCTTCCAACATCACTAGGGCACCCTCAGCCATCCGCAGCAACATCATCTTATGCTCTACTCTTGCTCTACTCCCCAGAGCAGCCACTCAGATACAGACTGGGAAGACTCCTGCTAGGTACCCACCAGACACTGTGCTCTACCCCCGATAGCTACACATGCCATCTGCAATACGGTGCAAGGGAATTGCAAGGTGACTTCATAAAAATATCCATTTTGAGCAAATCCACTGGCTTTTTGGAACCAATAGAAAGGAAGAAACAGCTGAAGCTGCTGGCTGAGCAGCAGGAGAACATGGTCCCTGGATGAGATACCCCAGGAAAAGATGGTGTCATGTAAGGCAGGGAATCTACAGACCATCACATATCTTGGGCAGATCTCTGAGGGCTTGGCACTCAGTTCTCACCCACCTGCACACCCACCTCTAGCCTTCACACCCGACACCTGTCCCCTCCCTTCCAAGCACACCACCATCAGCCTTCCCCCTCACCCCGGTGGGGAAGACACCCAGAGCCTGGCCCTCACCCAGTTCCTCAGACCCCGTAGCCCCCTCGAGCTCAGTGCTCTGGGCCCACACACAGCCTTCTTTACAAGAAGCTCTGAACTTCAGCCCTCGCTTTCTTAAAGCCTGCCCAGGTGTAAAGCTCCAGCGATTCCTTTTTCATTGCCATTTTTCCCTCCCTCCTCCCTCTCCCCCTAGCCCCACCAACACTTTCAGGCCACACAGTGAGCCATGAGGTTGGAGTACATGAGGACCACTGCAGCAGTCGTGCTGTTTCAGGCCCCCCCAACCCAAAGACAATTTGTAAGAGCCATTTCTTACCCTCCCCTCCATGAAATAATTTCTGTTAATTGCCTGGTGGGAATCACTTATAGCTGGGGAATACTCTCCCCCCCACACACACCCTAGCCCCTAATTGGCTTATTGAAGTTTTAACGGGGCTTTCACCTGGAGAAGCTGGTAATTATTCCCTTCATTCCCCTCTTGGTTGTACCTGTAGCTTCACACTTGGGGCCTGCCTGGCTCCACGGGGGGGACTTTGTTCGTGGTAACTACAGGCCCCACACAAATGGGCCCAGCAGCAGGAGAACATAGCAAAGTGGTAATTTTCAGCCCGGCGTAATTAGCCAAGGTTCTTTCAGCCCAAACTGCTGAATGGGGAGAGGGCTGCCGGGGAGGGTGCACCATGTGGGAACAGCAGGACGGGGGCTGCTCTCAACAGGCGGATAAAGACCTCTCGGGGGTCCGATCTGGGGCGAACAGAAGAAGGGGGTTGGAGCAGGATGGCCTGCCTGGCAGAGGAGGGGCACAGTCAGCAGTGGGACACGCGCCGAGGAGGTCAGCTCACAACAAGCATCTTTCCCCCAGCCCATGGAACAGGGCAGTGCAGGATGCCAGAAAAGGGGTAAAGGAGAAAAGAGATCCAGTGATGCACAATAGGAGCATGTGAAGAGATGCGATGCATGACAGATTCTTGAAGGCTTGGTATAGCTTACACTCCCAGGGCAGGATTTCTAGTCTATCTTTGCACTGAGATTAAGGCAGGCAACAGGCTTGGAGAGAGGAAACTGGATGGTGCAGGTCCTAGACAGGATAGCAAGAACTGTGCTGAGGACAGAGTGACAACTCTTATTGCTGAGAAAAATCAGGGAAGAATCATTCACCTCCTCCAGCATTTGCCCCAAAAGTAGGGCAACAAGCAGAACCAGGAGGACAGCAATGAGGGCTCCAGGTTCTCTTTTTGCTGAGCCATTTTCCATCAGCAAAGAAAAACCACTTTTCGTAGTGGTGCCTCACTTATTCCACCTTCCTTTCTGCTACAAGCCTTTATTCCTGCAAAACCTACCAGGAAACCCGCTGCCTGTGGGTTGACCAGAGCACTTAGCTCCCAGTGTATCGCTCCTGTGTCGCACCACGCTGGCATCAGCTGTCCCACAAGGCAGAAACTGGCATCCTGTGGCACAGTGCCTCTGTTGATTCTCAGCACTTGTTAGCATCTACGCTTTCTTTGAATTATCACCGTTGCCTTCAGGATAGAAATCTTTATCCTGGCTGGTCAGCTCCAGGGCTGTAGAAAAGTTAAACGCGTTCAGCTGACTTGATGATCACAGGTCCAGTGCAATGGTGTCTGTTTGTTTTTTTTAATGTTAAATTATGTTTTGAAAAAACTGATCTTGTGTCCCTTATGACTGCAGCATCCTACTGGAAAGCAAGACTTGTCACAATCTAAAAGCTTGGTCCTTCTTCTGCAATGAAGGCCAAATGGTAAGTAGGCAAGTGAAAATATGACCACTACTTTCATCAGAGCACCAGTTACACAGGAGTGCTGTGCAAGCCCTAAGAGATGATGCAGTCACAACAATCCTGACAACAAGGAAAGAAGATCTCCAAAGACTTGGTATGTAGGAAGGAGACAGACAGCACAACCCCCAGGGCACAGACTTGTAATTTCTGAGCTGCCCACAATACACAACTATGACCAAACGCTACAGGAGGTTGCAAACTGGAGAAGTAAGTTGCCTGATTCCACCCCACAATACTCCTGTTTCCCTTCAGATCATACATATCTTTTATATTTTACTAAAGACTCACACAGAAAGGTCCATTTTTCAATTTCAATATAACTTTTTGCAGCCTCGTCCAAGCTGCTTTAAGTACTTGCCACGGAGATGAGTTCAGCTAGATACTGTGTGCCTTTGGTTCATCAATGCTCAAGACTTTTTCCTTAAAAGCAGACTCTGACATTTGTGAACAAAATATGTTTGTCATGAAATCAATGCCAGCATCTGAGAAGCAGACACCAAGAATAAATATAATCAGACCCAATCTGACCAGGCCAGTTTTGAGGCTATGCAGAGAAATATAGTGAACGTTCCCAGCACCAGTGGCAAAAGATACATAATGTTGCCTATGCTCATACCTTATCACAAACCTTACAGTGTCCAGGGCTTTTCCTTCTTACAGTCCCACACCCTACAACAAGGGGACACGTAGAATTGATTTAGTAAATACTCCAGCTGTCATTGCTTTGGACAGAAGTCTAAATACATGCCCATGTGTATAAAATGCTTAAAGAATCATGATGAAAAAGAAAACCTTTCCTATTTTAAAAATATCTCCTTTCTATTTTTTAAGCTTCAGGACTGCCAAGGTCAATCCCAATATATTTTCAGATGTGACTGGCAGAGTTTTCCGTTAACAAGTATTCTTTTAAAAATGCATATTTATAATGACAACTTATCCAAACTTTTCCATTAGAACATATGACAGAAAATGACTTTTCAATAAGCCAGCAATTCGTCCATGCCAGTGAGGTCAGGGGGAGGGGAGAATCCTTTCAGGTTTGCCAGAACAACTAAAACCCAAGAATGTTTCAGTTTAAAAGTAGGGGTGGGAAGGAATCTGTTTTCCTGGTGCCACAAGCCATGAATTACTTTTGTCTTATTCCTTTTGCCACATACATGTATACCAAATTCAGAGTTCCCAATTTAGGAGAATTTTAGAAAAAGTGATCAGGGTGGTGAGGAACAAAAGGACTTCTCAAAAAACATATACTTTTGTCATCGTCCCACAAAGGGCAGCAGTTCTTTCTCTGCATCACGCAGAGGCAGGAGCTGTACTTAAAAAACAGAGTGCTTAATCTTCCTCTTCTGCGCTACGATATTCAAACAATTTCCAAATGAAGTCTAAATAAGTTGTTCAGCAGGGGAGAAAGAAATAATGCTCAGAGGGTTTTAAGAAGCTAAAGACCAGTAAAGGTGAAAGGGAAGAAGTGTGTATACGTAGCACATGCTGCACACAGAATGATCCAGGACACTGAGGCATGGAGACACAGGTGCTCTGTGGAGGAGGCGAGCAAAGCCTCATCTGCATTTAAGTCAGCCATGAAATGACTCCTAGAGCTTTCCTGCTCTGATCGTTCCAGCCTCAACATGGATACACTTGCAACAACCTCAATTCACTTAGCTTTAAAGCTCTGGGCAGCTTCCCCCTCCCCAGCTCTCCACTATACGCAATATAATTTGCTTCAGTGTTTTCACACTAAGAGTTCAGAGCATGTCAACTGTTTGCCCCTAAGCAACCAAGATTCTGAATGAAGCCCCTGCCCTCCATCTGCAGGTTCAGGACATGCTTGCTTGTGAGCAAGCACCACAGTGAGAAATAAAACCCACTAATGAGGCCAGAAAGGACAGTCCCAGCCCTGTATACAGAGAAAGGCACACAAGATTTCATTAAACAACTAAACAGACACACACCTAAGATGTAAGCATCTTTAGTGGCCACCTCCCACACAGATCCTGAACTACGTGAAAACCCATTGAAAAAGTGGCTCCAACCATCCTGACATCAATATACCATAAAACACAGGTTCACAGCACAAGTTATCATCTTCAGCATTTGTAATCAGGCTGGGCTGCAAGGCAGGCCAAGAACTATTGAATTTCAATGATAACTGAGATCAGTCAGATGAAGATAGGAAAGCGATCAGGCAAAACAGATGCTGTAGAGACAGGGAAAGGACAAGGCAAGAAGGTGATGAATAATTTATTATGATACTTAATGTCAGTATGTTGGAAAAAAAAGTGACACAGAAAATGGAGTAGGATGGAAAGAATTGCACTGGGAAAGGACTGGGAAAAAGCCTCTTCAAGCACATCTCCCATGACTGCAATGGAACAGAGTATTCCCTAAAACACATTGTCCTCTGATGCCAAGAAATATCTGATAAAGGGATATGAAGTACCACACTGCCTCCTCTCCCTCTATGCTGAGTTTCAGCATCCGTGCAAGGACAGGAACGACTCTCACACACACATTGATACGATGCACAGTCGGATTCCTTTATTATTCCGCTTGTGCGGTTATATACATTTTCCATATCTGCACACGCGATCACGCTTATTCGGATAGGCTACAGACATAAATCACGGGCTGTTCACACGCCCCACATTCCCTTATGATTGGTAACTATGCACTAAGGCCAATAGCAACAGACCGCCTCCACGTCCTTGAACACATCTTGTTTTTGCTAGCCCACACCATGTGCACTATCAGAACTTTCTCAATGGCTATTCTTAGCTGTCTTTTCCAGCGGCCTTTTCAGTTATGCTGTTTTGCTTAAGCGGCCTAGTCGTTCTAACTCTCAAGCTACATCAGCCCCAACACCTCTATAAGCTGTTGTCTAGGTGAAGCAGGACAACATGCTGGCAGTCAGTCCTACAACATTTTAAGGAACAGAAGTCTGGAAGCTTTAGATGGACAGGCAGCTTTGTGGGCAGGAGCGTGAAACCACAGTTTCCTCCTTCCTTTTCCATGGTCTGCCCCATTCCCATGTGCTCCGAGAGTTTAGGAAGTCTCACCCAAATCCACAGTTATTAAAATAACCATTTTTACTTGCCAGGTCAAACACCCACATGAAGAAATGCCAGAACCAAGCTTGCTCACACATCCTCCACTGAAATGAGCACATTACTAAAAGCGTCAGTATTTGATTCTGCAGCAAGTTACAAATGTCTCAGTTGAAGCTGTTACTGGTCTTTGTCATGTGGATACAGGATCCAGTTAATGACCACCAATTCAGGTTAGGCTGCATCTCTGTGGACTCCGGTCAGAGGCTGCACTGGGAGGAAATGATGAGCTTATCACATTTCCGGGATGCCGACACATGAATTCCACTCTAAATAACAACTGGCCAGCAAGTACTTACAACAGTCGCAGCTTGCTCCTGCTTTGCACAAGCCCATCAATACGAGAGTTGGGCTGGCTTGGGAAAAATACTAAAATCATAAACAGAGCAGAGGGTATCCAAAGAAAGGAATCACTCACTGTATATCCCCATAAGGTGGTCACGCAAAAGGTTTAAAAACAGAACAAAGTGTCCCTTCCTCAGGACACAGCACTGAACTGGAGAGGAGCCTATGAATACCAGAACATTAACAGGTTCAGAAAGAAGAGATGAGCTGTTCACAGAGCTAGCATCTGCAAATGTGAAAGAAACACTAGTCCAAATGCAAACTCTGGCCAGGGAAACCTTAACCTCCACATCCCTGTAAGGTGAGAAGGAACAGGCAGGAAAGGATCTTTTCGCATTTGTCTTGTTTCTTACTCTTCTCCCTAGACATCAACTACTGACAGTGCTGGACACCAAACACCAGGGTAGATGAATGCCTGACTGACCCACCACGGCCAGAACAACATGAGAAATGCCCACCTTGGTCAAGCCATGGCCCATCTAGCTCACCGTTTTGTCTCCAACAGTGGTACTTGCAGATGTTCTTTAGGAAGAACATATAAGCTTGGTAACTTTGTGGTCATTCTCTTTGTACTGCCCCAGCATCCACAATTGGTGTGTTAAGGATTTTAGGAAGTGTAGTCCCACCTAATCCTTCATTATGAATCTGCTATCTGTGAATTTGCCAAACCCCTTTCAAAACTGCTGGCATCATTCACCTCCATAACCTTCTAGAGCATAAAGTTCACTACACACTGTGTGAAGAAATACTATCTTTTGTCCATTTTAAAGCAGTCTTGTAGTAATTTCAACTGTCTCTAGTTCTACTACTGTAGGATTTGGTGAATAACACTTCCCCACTCAAGCTTACCTACCATCATCTTACTCTCAATATTTCTTGTCAGGCTGGTTTTACCAGAACTGCCTAATGGAGGCAACCAAATATCAGCACATCAGTAACTTCTGTGGTGTTTGATTTTGGACCAAATACAGAGAAAGATGGCAAAACCAAGATACAAACCAGTAATGCAGCCATTTCTTTGGCACAGAGGAGTGCTCCTCTGCTGCTTCTCCTCTTCAGACCCTGTTGTTTCATTGCCCCTTCCAAGGCAGGATAGAGTTAATTGGTTGCTCCAAGCTTTGAGGCTTCAACCAGTCTCAGTCACTCCTAGACCAGCAGGGACTCATATAACTGGCTTCACTGCAAGAAGTAGAGAGGCACCAGGGGTCTGAGGATCGTCAGGGTCTCACAAACCATAGTTTGGGAAGCAGAGGACAGAGCCATTGCACAGTGGGAACAGTACTGTTCACCTGCACTCAATACTACCAGAGCACCTGATATTTTCTACCACACACCAGGAGCATGAAGTACTTGCTCTGCCAGGCTACACTTATCTGAAGTGGTGTGCACACAATCCACATTCCCAAATTGCTCTGAGACCATCAGAAGACAGATATTAAAGAAACTTTATGGCTTTTCCAACTTCTGGAGTAGGCTCCCTTGCTTCTCCTCTGTCAAAGATGAGAAAATTCAAAGGGAGTGTATGGAAAATGAAAACATGTTCTAGGCCATGTGTGCTAATCAATACTCTATGCAAGACAGAAAATAAGAAGCAATAGAAAACCTGTTCCAGCAGACAGTCCTGCTCCATCCCCATCCCTCATTAAACGAGCCTGGACAGGCAAAGCAGGTCACCGAACAGAGTGCAGGTGCAAAGCTCAAGACAGCTGCGCCAGGAGGCAGAGATCAAGCACAGCAATAGCAGCAGTTGCTGCTTGGCCCAGCTTAGTCTGTAATTGCTTCTTCTGATCAGACCAGTTCACTACCTTAGTCTCCATTTTTTTCCTGGAGAGGGGAAGAGGTACACACAGAGATGACCACTACACTTCTTTTTCCCCTGACAAACACCAAGCTGTTGGGTTCCAGTTTCCCAGCCTCTATCCAGCCCCTACACTAATAAATCTCCAGGACTATCAATCACCTTGGTACAGGTCTCTCTTCTCAAAGGAAATGGGCTCTCTCCATTAGCTGCACGTGTCTACCAACCATAGCAGGGCCTTATTTCAAGTCCTCTTTGATGGACGGCTAGACCTAGAGGAACACGTACCTCAGTCTCAGGGGAGAGAGAACACAGATTTACTAATTAGACAGGGCAATGCACATTAAAAGCTGCCTTTAATACCTGGGCCCAAATTAGCCCTGCATCTGTGAAGTGTCAGGATGCTTGCAAAGAAGTATGACTATATCCCACACGCAGACATGTGCGGAGATAGTAAATGGAGCATCATGAACCCACAGCACCTCTTCAGAGCAAGTGCTTGCAGCGGCTGTGCTTCATGCAGATGGACAGGCAGGTAGAGAAGACCTGACAAATCCTAGATAATGAGCCACAGAACACACTACAGGCAACATTACACAGAGAACAGACCTTCCAATCTGCTTTCTCGTCTGGAGCAGTCTCACACTGCTCTGAAAAGAAACCAGAGGCAACAGAGCCGAGGAGACCCACAGCTACACAATTCCATCCACACGTTTCCAGTGTCCGATTCCATTTGCAGTAGAGATGCGGGATGCCAGCTACCCAGGGAAGCTGAAGCTTAGCTACAGGCAAGAGGCACACTGGCATACTGTATTTTAAAGCACACTAGCACACAAGCCAGATGCACAACTGTACCCATTGAGAAGAAATTACCATTCTTCAGAGAAACTAGTTTCCCTTCAAGCCTGACTATCTCCTCCTAGTCATTTGCTCCTCTCCAAACTCCAACCTCTCCAGTCCTGCTCCCATCTCCTCTCCACCTCCCCTAGTGTTTCAAAAGTACTTTGCTTTACTAATCTAGAGCCAGTGACGTATTTGCTCATTTTAAACAGTTTGCCAGGCATCTTTTGCAAGAACTGAAGTGGCTGGATAAAGCTGGGATGGCAGTCATTATCATCCTGATGCTCAACAGACCTAATATGGAAGAAGCCCATCTCTGAGCCATGCTTTCATTTTTAACAATATTTTCTCTAGGCCTGACAATATTCCTGTGGGCAGTGCTACTCTCTGTGTCAAAATCCCAAAATTCAGCAGCAAGGGTTAAGTCAGAGATTTACATTCACAAATTCTGTAAATTCGTATCATTTGCAACTCATCCTGGGCACGTGGATGACAGCGCCTGCCCAGGATGAAGGCACTGCTGCTGTAAACATCTTCCCACTTTGCTAGGAACCATCTTCTGTGCAGGCAGGAGCCTTCCTTCAGCAGTTTCCTAATCCACATTCCTATGCTTATATATTCCCCCTCCTGAGCTGGAACAGGAAATTTTGTAACTATAGATTGGCAGAGCAACATATGTTGCATACCACACACCCAAAGCAAGTCTGCTAGTCTTTTTTTCCTTCTCCCTCCCCTGCCTTTTCCCGATAGCCAACTGATAAATAATCCAGTTCCTCTTGGAAAAAAGAAACTGTCTCCCCGCTACTCCTAACCCAGAGATGCAACGCAAAACCTTGTCCCTTGAATTCCCTCTAAGCCATCCTTGGTGCGCATTTATACAAAAAGATGCACATCTAAAGAACATCCATGCATGCCTGTTTCTCAAGTTGGCACAAGCTATTTGGACCACAAAGCTATGCACAAGCCCCAGTGCAGCTGCAAGACGTTCCATGCTGGATGTCAGCCATTGCCTTCCCAGGGATATATCCAAATTCCTGTTGGATACAACAGCTCTAATTAGAGGGAGAATCAGACAGGCATGCCTTCAACAAGTGCTTTGCACAGCATGGACTTGATATGCAGTGTAAAGCAGGCTTGAATTGACTCCACTGATCTCAGTTACAAAACATATATTCCTATACTTCAAACAAATTAGTGCATTTTGGATACAGTTTACAAATTTGATTCAGCAAGTACTGGCATCAGAAAGTTACCGCCACCTGCAGCCTCCTGTAAACTTTATAGTTTCCTTCAGGAAAACTAGGACTAGCGCCTGACTTCACGCACACACAATCATCACTTTCTTCTCTTAATAAACACAGAACTGGTTCTTTACTCTCTATGATTCCCCTTCCTGCAGCAGTCTGAAACCTTCACTCTGACAAATTCAGTCCTTTCTCAGTTCTCTCCCAAATATATTTTTACTTCTAGAAGAACTGAGAGCAGGGAAGAATCCCCCAAAGAGGCCCAGTGCTTCGCTTCTTGTAATGAAACTCTGTAATGGAATGCCTTGCACTCCAATTAGGAAGAAATGCTAATTTTCTTCAGTTGAGCACCCCCTCTAGATGTATCTAATTTGTTTCACTGCTTTCATCTCTCCCCTCCATCACATTTTCATTTAAAGGTTATGATCTGTTTGTGCCCTTCATGCCGCGCCCTGACAAGACACCCCTATGAGAGGTTGCAGGGGCCACGTCGCCCTTGCTAACCCCCTTCCCAAACAAAAACCAAAGCTTTTTTCCCTCCACTGCCTCTTTAAGAAATGCAGAAAGATGAAGGTGAGGAGCAAGGTATTGGGAAGGCAATAATTAAAAATAAAAAGTAACCCCTCTTGCAGTTGGGTTGTTGGTTGTTTCTAGCCAAAGGTTAGGGACCTTTGCACCATGACCAACACCAGTACGACCAGTGCAGGCCAGATGGGAGAAACAACATTACAGAGCTTTGCTAATTTTGCAGATCCATTCTAGGAACAGCTGCCATGCAAGAATACCCTTTTGCGAAAGGTTTTGAGATGCTGAATTGTTTAGCTCCTTGCAGTGCTGGGGAATACATTCTCTCCCACCTGTCACAGAGAGAGTTTGGTCAGAAAGGACAAGGAAAGTTGGCTTAGCTGAGGAGAAAGTCTCAGTAAAACTCCTGCCGCTCCTCTCTAAATGGGTTATGCATTGTTCTGGCAGCCTGTGCTTTGATAAGTTCCTTCAGAAGAGCAGAGGCTTGAACTGGGCAGCGTGGGCTTTGGAATGGCTCTTGGCATGGCATCCATAAATTTGTGCTGCCATGGTTCTGGCTGACTGCAGGCAGGCTTGTAAATCATCAGGGCAGAACCCAACTGGGCAGGCATCCTGTCCAGAAGAGTTTTCTACAAAGACTGTACCTGTAGCACATACGAGACAGGCATCCAGATCACCACTTCCTACAGGAATTTTGAAGGGCATTTTCACCAAAAGAATATTATTTAAAAAAAAAAAAATGCAGCCAACCTGTCTCCATTTCCTCCAACAAGGCCCCTTTGCAGCCTGCTCCAGTATTCTCAAACAAAAGAGTATCCCCTCTCTAGACACAAGTTTCACCACACACGTGTTGTCAACAGTCTACAAGTTGAAAGCATCCAAGGAACCTCTTTGGAGGCAGCACAGCTAACTGGTCCCCAACTGAAATCGAGAGGGAACTGTTGGGTTCCACCCGTGGCCCAGCCTGGAACAACTACCCTTTTGGAAAAAGGAGAGGACCAGCTGGATACACTGCCCAGACTAAGCATTAAGCAGCCATTCTTGGACAATAAGACAAAGCTGGAAAAGTTACTGCAAGAGTGTTTTCTCCTGTTAACAGGCACTTTGCAAATACCGTCCAAGATAGGCAGCTGCCTCACAGTCATTTCCTGCTGCAGCCCCTGAATCCCGCTGGTCAGAGCGCTATATGCTCCATTACAAGCTATTTCCTCTCTATGTCTGCCATGCCTCCAAAAGCTTTTGCAGGAACTCCTGATGATCCCCCCTCTTGCCCCCCCTGCAGACACAATTCCCTCATAACTCGACTTTCTGGGACCACAAACAGGGAGTGGATAGGAGGCACAAAAAGATTTACTCTTCATAGATAGCACTATTGCCCTTCCTCCCCCTCAGGCCCCCCTCTCTATCTGGTCCGTGCAAACAAACTCCGAGTGGGAAAGAGTGTTCGGCAGAGGCCTGTGTCTGGGCCGGCTGCCTTTCATCCAGAAGATGCCTCTTCCCCTTGGAAAATACAAGCATTGTGTGAAAACATTTTAATATATTCACGCACATTCCTACAGCTCGCAGGAGCGAGCGGGTCCCAGCACCCTCCCCTCCCTGTCTTCCAAATGATTTTCATCGGCAGCGATGCACTGGGAATGCCACCTGTTTTCTCGAATGCCCGCGAGTATGTAAATTGTGGGAATATGCAGGCCAAGCGCTGTGGTTTTATTGTGCTGCAGAAAAGATTTTTTACTAATTACTTGCCTAAACTCCAAAGCAGTACGCCTGCTTTTTTACAAAGCAGGAGAGCAGGCAAGGTGGGGGTGGAGGGAAGAGGAGGAGGGGGAGGAAAAAAAAAAAAAGGGAGGGAAAAAAAGAGAGAGTAAAGGGAAAGAGGGAGAAGGAAAGGGAGCGCAATGGATGCATTTCAAAGTTTCTCCAGCAATTGGATGGGGGGGAGCTGGGCCCAATGTGAAATCATAAAGGTCAAAGGTGGGTCTCCCTCCCTTGTGAGAAAGTGGTGAATCAGGACGGTTTATCAAACGATCATTTTCTTTTGAAACTGGGAGGCAGCGGCTGGGACAATTCTGCAGATGTGCTTGATGAGTTCGGGACAAAAATGGGCCACCTCCTCCCCCCCTCCTCCCTTTAAGGTCTCTCATCAGGGGTTGCTTCTCCCTCCACTGCTTCCAGGACCCTCCCCTCCCTTCTTCAGTGGTCAGCTGAGACCCCCACCCACTGATCGCCTTTGTATTCCTGGCCTTTGGACACACTGACAGGGCCCTTTATGAGACCCCAATCAAGACCCCCATGTCACAGGTACCTAGTAGAGATACCAGACCCTTTTCAAATGAGGAACAACAAGGAAAATATGCTGGCCCATTGTCCCAGCACAGCACCAAGGGAGATGAAAGGGACAGGCTGCTCCCTCTCTGCAGACCGCCTGCCAATCAACCCCAGTTATTAAGGTCACGATGTGGAAATTCTTTTGACCTACACCTAATCAAAGATGCACCAGGGCCTTTTGAGACAACATGGGGGAAGGTGGGAGGGCAGGCATCCCCCCGCCCTCCCCACCCATAAATACAGTGGAGCTTCCAAAGAGAATTTAGTAGGAGTTACCCCACTTAGTGCTGTGGCACACGTGCCCCAAGCACCACTGGGGCAGCCCAAGCTGGGCTCAGTGCTGGTATCCAGCCTCAGGAGAGCTTAAACTACCAACTTTCCTCATTGAAAAATTACAGACTGAGCAACACTGGAGGTAGCTCAGAAGTCACGATTGAGGACACTGTGTGACAAGTACTAAGCATCCTCTTTCCCATTCCAAACAGCTTTGGTTTGCACAGGCTCTGGGCTTCACGAAACATTCTTGGCACCATCCAACACTGGGCCCTGAAGAAGAACAACCCAGTGGACATCAACCTATGAAACTCCAAAAGCTGAAGCACCCAGCAGAGTGGATGGATGTTAGTGCAAAGCAGACATTCTGAATCCCCCTTGCATTAGTATCTTCATCCTGTATAAGACAAATTTGATGGTGGCAGTTCTTCAGACTATGCAGAAATCTCTCATAGAGAGGTGTTAGGACCCACCTGCAGTGACAGAGCAATCAGATGCATGGCACAAAACAGTTAGAGCATGGGTCAGATGGGATCAGAGAAGCACATCCCACCACACCACTCCAGAGCACTTTGGATGTGGACAAGATCACCTGCCCCCGAAAAGTTGCTCACTATATGAGTGATACAGTCATCACCACACACTCCACAGAACAACAGTTACACACAATACTTCAACCTGACAACAGTGACACAAGAAGTGACAGACTATAGTCCGTAGTAGTTCACACAAAAGGGCAAAAAAATCCAAACCCCAGAACAAAAACGTTTTTCAGCATATATAGGAGGCTTCTGCATCCAGAAGAGCCACATGGTATAAATCATGGCCAGACATGGAAGACTCCAAATGAGCTTTCGGAAAGACTCACATGTTTACATAAATCCTACTATACTGCTTCTCCACTGCAAGGCATTGCCGTTGCTAAAACTCCCCTTGTTCCTTGACTCTTACACAATTGTTGAAACAGGTGGAAAATAATTTTTTCTTCTTGATGTTAAAACAACTATCTCCTATGCCAGAAATTACTTTGCTACGGCAAGGCATGGCCTGGTTTAGGGCATTGTAAGCCAAGATCTAACCGGACACTTTAAACCAGCTATCTCCTCTTCCGTTACAGTAAGGTGCAGTGCCCTGAGCAGACATGACTCCAGCGCTGCAGAACAGAAGACAGAGGTGAGTTTCTTACTTCAGGGCAATATCCTTCACTATCGCCCTCCTTTCAAATGCCAATAGCAGGCTGAGGACCAGCCTCCCACTGTCCTCAGAGTGAATCAACTCTCCTTTAGAGGGGCTAGGCTCCTATCTTAGGACACTATAGCTCCACTTTCCACCTCAGGGCATGAGCTCCCCTCCTCTGAGTGACACCTCTGGCTTCATCTGGGAGGAGTAACAGTGGAAGCTGAGCCTGGTTAGAGGCATCTGCACCTGGGGCTCTCACCGTGCGAGAAAGGTTCATCCCTCTCTGTCCCCTTCCCCCCCCCCCCCCCC
>Ga0065711_1037983_pt1 | contig 19274 bp, 6 predicted proteins | sample Hoacrofraction12_FD_59098 | JGI IMG/M metagenome (GOLD analysis project Ga0065711, IMG submission 59098) | Hoatzin crop microbial communities from Cojedes, Venezuela - Epithelial fraction 12 v2 (version 2) | ecosystem: Host-associated > Birds > Digestive system > Esophagus > Crop | place...
GCACACTTGCTGAGGGTACATTCTAACTCTTCATCCAGGTCGTTGATGAAGAAGTTGAACAAGACTGGGCCCAGTACTGACCCCTGGGGGACACCACTAGTTACAGGCCTCCAACTAGACTCAGCACTGCTGTTGACAACCCTCTGAGTTCTGCCATTCAGCCAGTTCTCAATTCACTCATTTATTTCACTTTTTAATATGTCAAAGTAATTAAATTTAAACTTTCTATTTTATTGAAGTGGAACTGATTACGATTTCTTTATTAAAAAAGTCATGCAAAGAAGTTGAGACACTTCTGTGAAAACCCCTACAAAATCCATAACATTTAATGTAAAAATGGGTACATTCTTGGTCAGATGTTACGACTGTTAATTTCCTTTTTTTTTTTTTGACATCTAAAAGAACTAGAAGCAATCCCTGATTTTTCAAGTCATCTTAAAGAAAAAAATAAGATATATTAATTCTTACCAATCAGGCAGCTCCAACAAATTTTCAAATTTCATATGCAATCTTTTTCCTTTGTGAACTGAAAGTGTTCTGAAATCATCAAGAACTCAAGCTGTATTCTTAAATTACCTTTCCTGCAGAAGTTATAGCTGGCCTCAGGAGAAAATAATTTGATTAAGAGAGGCACTGTAGCCCACAGTAACATAATGCTCAGCAATTTCACAGAATCATAGAATGTTTTGGATGTGAAGGGACATGAAAGATCATCTAGTTCCAATCCCCCTGCCATGGGCAGGGACACCTTCCACTAGACCAGGTTGCTCAAAGCCCCATCCAGCCTGGCCTTGAACACTGCCAGGGAGGGGACAGCCACCACTTCTCCAGGCAAACTGTTCCAGTGCCTCAGAATCCTCACAGTAAACGATTTCTTTCTTTTATGTAATGTAAATCTATCCTCTTTTAGTTTAAAGCCATTACCCCTTGTCCTATCACTATATGCCCTTGTAAAAACTGCCTCTCCAGCTTTCTTGTAGGTCCCCTTCAGGTACTGGAAGGCTGCTATAAGGTGTCCCCGAAGTCTTCTCTTCTCCAGGCTGAACAGCGCCAACTCTCTCAGCCTTTCCTCACAGGAGAGGTGTTCCAGCCCCCTGATCATTTTTGTGGCCCTCCTCTGGACCCGCTCCAACAGGTCTTTCCAGGCCTGAGGGCTCCAGAGCTGGATACACGACTCCAGGTGGGGTCTCATCAGAGCAGAGGAGAGCAGAGAGGCAGAATCCCCTCACTCGACCTGCTGGGCACACTGCTTTTGATGCAGCCCAGGATATGGTTGGCCATTTGGGCTGCGAGCGCAATCTGCTAGGTCATCTTGAGCTTCTCGTCAACCAGCACCCCGAAGTCCTTCTCCTCAGAGCTGCTCTCAAGCCATTCTCTACCCAGTCTCTATTTGTGCTTGGGATTGCCCCAATCCATGAGCAGGACCTTGCACTTGACCTTATTGAACTTCACAAGGCTCACACAGGCCCACCTGTCAAGCCTGTCCAGGTCCCTCTGGGTGGCGTCCCTTCCCTCCAGCATGTTGACCACACCACACAGCTTGGTGTCATCAGCAAACTTGCTGAGGGTGCACTGAATTGCACTGTCCATGTCGCCAACAAAGATGTTAAACAGCACTCTCCCCAATACAGACTCCTGAGGAATGCCACTTGTCACTGGTCTCCACTTGGACATTTAGCCGTTGACTGCAACTCTTTCAGGGCAACCAAATAGCCAATTCCTTCTCCACCGAGTGCCTATCCATCAAATCCATGTCTCCAATTTAGAGACTAGTATGTCTTGTGGGACGGTGTCAAATGCTTTGCACAAGTGCAGGTAGATGATGTCAATTGCTCTTCCCTTACCCAACAATGCTCTGACCCACAGGCCACCAAATTTCTCAGGCACAATTTGCCCTTAGTGAAGCCATGATAGCTGTTACAAATCACCTTCTTATTTTCCACGTGCTTTAGAACTGTTTCCAGGAGGATCTGCTCCATGGTCTTGACAGGCAAAGAGGTGAGACTGACTGCCCTCCAGTTCGCTGGGTCTTCCTTTTTTCCCTTGTTAAAAATTGGGGTGATGTTTCCCCTTTTCCAATCACTGGGAACTTCACCAGACTGCCACGACTTCTCAAAGAGATGGAGAGTGGCTAGCAACTTATCTACCAGTTCCCTCAGGACCCGTGGATGCACCTCATCAGGTCCCATTGACTTGTGCATCTTCAGGTCTCTTAGATAGTCTTAAACCTGATTTTCTCCTACAGTGAGCAGTTCTTCATTCTCCCAGTAGCAGCCTTTGCTGTTTGTGACTTTGACAGTGTGGCTGGGGCACTTTTCAGTGAAGACTGAGGCAAAAAAGTCATTGATTATCTCAGGCTTCTCCATGTCCTGGGTCACCAGGTCTCTCATTTCCTTCCAGAGAGGGCCCACATTTTCCCTAGTCTTCGTTTTATCACCGATGTACCTATGGAAATTTTTCTTGTTGCCCATGACATCCCTGGCCAGGTTTACTTCTATCATGGCTTCAGTTTTCCTAACCTGATCCAGAGCCAAATTCTGCTCTCCTGATGTCCAGGGTAGTGAGCTTGTTGTGCACTCTCTTCGCTGCCCTAAGGATCTTGAACTCCACCATTTCATGATCACTGCAACCAAGGTTGCCCTTGAGCTTCACATTCCCCACCAGCCCCTCCTTGCTGGTGAGAACAAGGTCCAGCATAGTACCTTTCCTAATTGGGTGCTCTGTCACTTGGAGAAGGAAGTTATCACCAACACATTCCAGGAACCTCCTGGATTGCTTACACCCTGCTGTATGGTCCCTCCAAGAGATATTGAGGTGGTTCAACTGCCTCGTGAGGACCACGGCTTGTGAATGTTAGGCTGCGCCTATCCTACCTCATCCACTTGGTACTCCTGGTTGGGTGGCCTGTAGCAGACCCCCACTGTAATGTCACCAGTCCATGTCCTACCTTAAATCCTGACCCATAAGCTCTCGGTCAGTTCCTCATCCATCCCCAGGTGAAGATTTATGCAGTCCATCTGGTCACTGACATACAGGGCAACACTCCCTCCTTGTCTCCCCTACTGGGCCTTCCTAAAGATCCTGTATCTTTCCATTCCATCACTCCAGTCATAGGAGCCATCCCATCACATCTCTGTGATACCAATAAGGTCACAGCCCTGCAGGATTGTGCACGTCTAACTCCTCTTGTTTATTCCTCATGCTATGTTCATTTGCATTAGAGGCATTTAAGTTGGATCCCTGATGGAGCTGGCTTACTAGCTGGAGATCCTTTGTGCTGTTCTTCAGTCTGTCACTGTATTTAAGCACCTCACTTCAAACTCATTTGAACTGAGTATTTAAATATTTCTCATTTATATGTGTTTTAAATGAAAAAGCCATTCAACATAGTAATAATACATGTATTCCTCACTTCGTCCTTCCTTCCTTAATACAAAGAAGGACCACATGGGGTCCTTCATTTTCTTCTCACGAAAATGAAACTTCTTTCAAAGAACCTTTAACAAATGTTTTTGCAGTAAAGCATGAGAATTTCCTTGATTTGTTCAGCAGTTTCAGTTTGCCTTTAGTTCTTCCACACTGCACTATATAGTTTTTCTTTCTGGGGCTAGCTATTTTATTTCAAAAAAATACAAAACAATACCAGTAACACTGGAATGTCAATACACTGATTGGTGTTTCTATTAATGGAGAATTGTTATTTTCAAATACTATCACAGAATATTAGGGGAAGAACAGGGGTGGGCGATGACATGTAATGGAACTTTTTTCAGCTCCAGCTACAATTATTTCTATATGAGAAATTTGTATTTAGCATCATAGAAACTTCAACATCAAAGGGAAGACAGTCTGATTCCCTTTGCTCATCTATTGCCTCACTTCCAGCACCATCACATGGACTGTTCTACCACTGCTGAAATCACATGCAGCTATATAGGAAGTAGTATTAGAAAGAATTAATTACATTCTTAAGTGGAGACCTGTGGCTTTTCATATGGTCATGCTTCTTGCTCCAAACCTTCTTTTCTTCTAATCAAAGTTACAGAGAGCACTTTCCTGTGGAAGACAGTCATACAGGGAAAAAAGTGCTCTGTGCTTGCAGCCCAGGAGGAAGTGCATCTGTCATAAATCACATCTGAGCCAGAACTGCCAAATACGTGGAAGGTCTTAGGCACATTGAGCTGGGCACGTTTGTGAACTTTGACATCCAGTTGTGACGTGATCCTGAATACCCTGCTCTGGGACTATCAGTATGGAACACCCACTTCCACCAGTATCTAACTTAAAAGACCCACAGGTATCTGGGTCCAGAAATGTGGTGCTTTTTCAGCAAAAATCTTTCAGGAAGCTTTAGCTACTGGATCATCTAAAAAGCTATCTAACATAGTTTAAAAGGTTGGGGTTCCCCGTTATCTCCACACCCTCACAAAAAAAAAGACCCTTTGTTTTCTTAAAAATATGGTTAGGAGACAATTCCTTTCTATATTAGCCTAGGGTATAGAAACCTCAGGGCATTCATGTAGTCCACTGGTTCAGTGTCTTAACCTCTGTGCTTTAGGCACTTCCAACACAGGGAGGACCCACTGCAATCCTCTTGTGCCCCACTTCAGAAAAGAGTTGTCTTAAACAGCTCCAGTGAGAAGTAAGGAAAAAGAAAAAAAGACAGAAAACGCCTATTGCCTCTCATGGAAGACTGAGTTCCACTCTCGATTACATTACTTTTAATATATTTTCTACAAAAAAAAAGTTGTTTAAGTAAGTTCAGGAGAAGTCTTGAAAGCATGGACACTCGGTCTTTTATCACTGGAATGCAATGGCATTCTTTACATCACACGTCAAATGACCTAATAAGCAAACTGGTTTTAGTGAGAAATGTGAAAGTCAATCATAATTTAAAAAAATCATTACTACTTTAAATGAGTACTTATCATAGATCTGCTGAAAGACAGATTGTTTGACATATGCTGTACAAGAGTTGCTTTCACTGTGTAGTTGGAGTCTACTCTAAATAAAATTACTTATTAGGAATTAGAAAATATGATGCTTTTTGCAAGTTAGTTTGGGTCATCCAAGTGTTAAATAGCTATAGAAAATAATATTTCTATTATGAGAATCTTTACTGTTTGGAAGTATGAAAAGTAGACAGTTTGTAGCCACATGTACCTTAAGAAATAAATAAAAACTGTACATGATTTGTTATCCTTCCTGGGAAAAATAAAGTAACAAAAAGACATTTTAAACAATTATAACCGCTTCTTCAGGTAGAAAACTCTAATAAATTTCCCTTAAAGTAATTGTTTACATACAAGTTTTGAGGAAGTATTGTTGGTCTGATTCCTGCCCCCCCCCTTTTTTTTAAATAAAGCACAGTAATTGTATATTTACCCTTATTTTATTTTTTTTTTTAAATAAGCCTTTTTATCTCTATCGTTTATAATATAGCCTTTAAGTACTCTGAACTCCCACTGACTTTGGTGATGGTTCTCAAAGTGTAAAATCAATCTACAAGGGTGGAGCTACAGTAACAGGGAGTATCTGAAGAAAGAAAACCCCTGAAAGCATGAAAACAGTAACCTCCAGCCTCCCAAAAAACTTAGTACCATGCTGTGGAAATACTCATGCAAGAGAATAAACACAAAGAACCTATAACCAACTGGACAGGCACTCGCCAGCCACCACATCTATGTACTGATACAGATGAGAAAGTACTGCAAGAGAGGGAGACTGGCAGGGCTTGAAAACGACAATGTAAAAGCTGCTTATTATCTCAGTAGGCTCTATAAAACAGTACATCTGATCATTATTGCCTATTCCAATTAGTCATGAGTCCATCAACAGTAGCTGTAGAATTAACTTTCCTTCCTTTGAGGTGGAAAAGATTTTTGCAGCATTTATTCAATCAGTTCCCAAATTAGCCAATGAGGAGCAGTTTAATGACATGCCAGTTCTATCGCGCCCTTGATAATGTGTTTTGTCCTTTTTGATAACTTCAGGTATCCATCATTATAAAGGAAAGGTGCAGTGTAATTTCTCAGGTGGAAATACAGAATTAGCTCTTGGGTTACTTAACAGGTTATTTCAACTGTGCTAAATAAAAGAAGTTTTTAATTCATTTTAAACTATGGTTAATGCATAAAGGTTTGTATACAGAATACACATCAATACCATCAATGGAAAATATCCATTTAAAACCAAGACTCAGAGTGTGGGTTATTTATTCTCATATACGTGTCATGAATGTAGATGTTTATTCCACAACTATATTGTCAAACAGTATGAGAAAGGTTACAAAGAATTTATTGTGGTGAAATTGTACTTTTGATCCAGCAATCTCAAAGTGACTAGAGGCTGCTAATACATTTTGACACCACCTTGAAATGATCAACATTTCTGATTATGTACAGACACTCTATTTCTTTAACTAAGACTGTGATGAAGAATCTTGAATATTTGTGAGGCACAAGAATAAAGCCCAGCTGACTGCCATTTCTCTGAGCTATCCAAAGTAATGGCGTTTCTCGAGTGTTTTTCTGAGGGTCATAAAATTTTACCAAAGGTGTAACTGCCTGAGAGGATTCATAGCTAAAATATGTCTCATGCTATTTGATAAAACACCTATCATTCTTATCTGATATTTTGCCTTTTCAATAATATACAGAATATGTTTAATCATAAATACTTTTTAACTTCTTGAATAAATCATCAGAAAAGAAGTACTTATAATTATCTTGTATTGAGTTTAACTACATAAATTCTACTAGAATTTTATCGTACAGTATTATAGGTTGATGTATGGTCTCTGTACCATACAAACACCAAGAAGGTATCTAAAGTAAAAGAAAACCTTTGTAAGAGATATTTGATAGCTCACTGATCATGGCAAAGTACCAGATGACAGGAAGGTGCTTGTTTAGTTTTTATAATTTTAGTTTTCGAGAACAGCAGTTTTTAGCTTTATTACTGTGACATATGTAAATAAGGAAGCAGACTTGGTAAGCAGAAGAAACGTGCTAAAAATAGCAGTTTTAAGAAAGGACCAAGGGAAGACAACTGTTAGTAAACCAAAAGATATTGCTCTAATCTTTTTTTACTAATAAGCTGAATTGAGCTTGTTAACATTTGATTTATGATAAAGACTTGCAGTTCTAGCTTTGTGTCAGAGCAAATTGTTATTTGTTTGTAGATTGTTCCCAATACTGATTGACGATCAATCATCAGCCCTTTCATTGAAACAAAATACTAATATTTACTTAACTAAGATCAACCGTGACCAATACATAATGTGGTGTGAGTACTGCATCACCTTTCTTTACAAAATTAAAAAGACAGTAAGACTCTCCAACTCCACTAAGAATGTATCTGGAACACCAAAAAGATTAAAAGCCCACATGATTTGCCATATAAATAGAGTAAGAATGATTCTAGAGAGATATGACTTTGTGAGGGACAACACAGAAAGGATCCTGTCCCATGAAATTAACCACTTCCACAGAACCTGAGAGAACAGGATTTTTACCTAGTCATTTTTCAGAATATTAAAAGAAAGCATAACACATTTCCATGATTCAGTTTTTAAAGCCATTATTATTTTTCTTACCCACTTTCTTCATATTATCATCAGCCATTTTGTTCCCATTTCTACCTGTTGCCCTATTTTCATGCCATGAAAATCATAATGCTAAGTTAAAACACAAATTTCCATTTGTAAAGGCAGTCTACAGTTTTAGAGTCATGACAGAAAAAATACACTCAACATAAAAAAATCATGGGAGGTAATCCTACGTAAAATATTTCTTTTACAGAAGTTGGTGCAAAATGGGGAAAGAAGTACAAGAAAACTTGGTAGTTTTTATTTCCCTATCCTGTGTTCTCCCATTTTTTCATCTGTATATTGCCATCTCCATGTTGTCTCTTGGGTTGTTGTCAGCAATACAGTCAGGGATCTCTTTGTGTTATAGGTATGTACAAGGCCTAGGGCAGTGGACAGCCAGCCTACAATTTGAGCATCAGTATGCTATCGCAATACAGTTATACAGCAAGACAGTCACATAATATGCTGCTTAATAGAACATTTTAATATACAAAAGAGATTTCAAAATAATAGAATAATAGTAATACTGCAGGACTTGAACTACTTTGCATCTTCAAGCTCCTACCATAAACAGTGATTATTTTGGGGGGAAAATGGAAGAAAAAGCAGAAATAAAATGGCAGATTGGGAACTCTGTGACACCAACAAAATTTGAATGCATACTTGTGAATGTGTATGGTACATGGTGTTGAAGAAATCGTTTTCAGAAGGATCTCTTCTCGGAGATTTTACTGTTCTCTGCTCTGTGTAGGGCTTATATTATTCAGCAAAATTTAAAGAAAAAAAAACTCAATGTTTTACTCAGAACATAATAGTACTTGTGAATTTTAATAACCTCAAGGTTCTGAAGTCTCTCTCTGTCAGCTACTCATATGCCATCAAATACTATAATAGGAGTGTATAGGGCCCACAGAGAACCTGATAGAAATATCTTCCGAGGGTGACCTGTGGTAATGAGAGTGCCAAATAAGGGGAAAAAAATCTATTAATGGAACAAAAAAAAAATCCTTTTTAGATATTCTACCACTAGAATTCCTGTACAGGGGCTTTTTATTACTGTGTTCAATAGAAATTTTTGGGGAGGGAAAGGCTTGGAAGTAAAATGAAAACCTGCTAAAAGTATCAAAACCTCTCTTTTGGCTCTGCAGTCAGACAAAAGATTTATGAAGCTGTTAACAAGAGACTATATTCTAAATAGCAGCCTAATTTTGCATTAAATTGCTTTCACTTTTGTGTTTGCAAGTCCCACACAAAAATGTTCAGAGCTGAACTAGAGACTTTGTAGACTGATCTCATATAAAGGGTCCTACACTTTTAACCGCATACTGTACTTTATGAAGCAACAAATCAAGAACTGTTTGTAAAACACAAACATCTGTTTAAGGTAAAAGAACTTAAAGAGAACTGAGGGTAAGACTGTAAAATCATAAAGATAATTTTCACCTTCTGCAGATCATGGTATCTAGATTATAGGTCTACTGAGTCACTACCTCTTCTTGTTGACTCTTCATTCAAAGTTTTCTTTGTCCTTTCTTTGAACACAGAGATTCCTATGCAAAAGTTAGATAAGGTTAGAGAAAAACATTGTTCCTGTGATCTGTGGCAGCTAGTTAGTGGGAACAGACTTGGGCGATAAATTTTAGACTTTGAAACACAGCATGCTGCACCAAAATTAAAGTAAATTCTACTTCATTCTGATAAAATTAAATCATCATCATAAATAAATAGATGAGAAGAAAAGGAAATAATTTACTCAGTAAAAATTCCATTTATTTCTCTGTTACACTTGCTTGATGAGACTACTGTGCAGTACATCAAAATGCAACATGGAATCTCATTGGTATTCTCTGGTATTTTATCTCAGTAGGGTGTCTCTTTTCTCAGAAATATAATCCACTTCTTACATATGAGATACAAATACTAGCACACTGTAGGGCCCAATCCCACAGTCAAATGACAAATACTATACCTTTAAATCACATTTTTGCAGCTCCAAAATTGATAGAAACAAGGAATCCTTGTATATTCACATAAGTGGACACAGAGTAGGATGACATCGTCATAAAAAACTAGCCTGAACTTTCAATATTGGGCAACTTCCAGCATCTTTGCCCCAGGAACTACTGGGATGATTATTTTCCTAAAAGCACTCAAGACTGCAAAGCCATACATCTGAATAAAAACACGTTACTGGTACCTAGACCAGGTATGTTTTGTGGGGTTTTTTTTCTTATAATTTTATATTATTCAGAAAATGTCTCTCATGGCTTACTTTCCAGGGTTGGGGTTTTTTTTTTGGTGTTCTACTAATGATCTAGATTCTGTTCTCTCCCTTGACATTCATGCTTCTATAAACTACTAGAGTTGAAAGGCCCTTCCTGAGAATATCTGTGAGCAAAACTTCACATTTTCACCACTGAAGTCTGTTTTGAAAGCTTTTTAATACCACAAGTACAGTTATACTCTAATGGAACAAATACTAAGCAGTAAAAGAATGCAACATACATAGTATTTATTAGCACAATCACCTATACGTCTGCTCTCCTTCTTGTTTACATCTTTACATGAGAGCTTAGATCAAATAACCTTCTGCTGGGACAATATCTGCTGCTTTTTCCAGAAGGAAAAAAAAAGTAATAGAAAAAAAAATCACTTACATAGCCCCTGGCTTAGTGTCAGACACTGGGATGGAAAACAAGACCATCTGCATTTGTAAGCAATATTCTGTGTTATTTTCAAATTACATTGCACATCATCTGTTCATAGCATGTTAAACCCAACTACTAACACCAGGAAGCCTTTGTCTTCATCTCTATAATGGGTGTATTACACTTTTTGTAGAGTATTTTCAGAAGCGGAGATGAAAAATATTGCTTAAGACTGACAAATGTTCATAATCTTTATTTCTACCTCACTAATGAGCAAATTCTGTCCTTACATCAGTTTCTCTCTTCTGTCAAGTTGTCTCTCCCCAAAATCTTCTAAAAGCCTATCCTGCATGTTTGATTGGAAGTCATTCTTGTAGCACAGCCATCACTCTATTAAAAATCTAGAAGAACAGCTGGGTTTATTATCTAATGACACTGTCAGTACCCAGGGGCTGAAAATCAGCCGTACGGATTTGACAGAATTGGCAGATTTCAACAGGTTTCCAGAGCTGAAGGAAGTGAGCAGGTTAGCTATTTTTGTTTCACAACAGGAGGACCTCAGAAAAATGAAGCAATAGAGGGACTTCTTATAGAGCTCCTATGAATATGAATATTTTTCTTTAAATGTACTGAAAGCTCTTCCTCCTGACCTGAAAAGTATAGTTATTACTTTTCCTCGTTGCTCACTGTGTTGAATGGTATGGATCAGGAAATAAAGCAAGGTCAGCAGACTATGGGGAGTCCCTATTTCTTCAGCACGTATCTCATCCCATACTTTATAAAGTTTGCTTTTCTCAGAGCTAGTCAATTTGTTATTTACCACTTCAAGAACGTACAAAAATGTTCAAGTGCTTTTGACAATTACATCGATTTTACTCTTGAAGAGGATCAGCTTTTATGATTATAAATAATCATCCTAATTCTTTTTTAATTGCGTCAGCAACTAATGAGTCTTTCCCAACCTGTCTTCAACACTGCCTACAGAAAAGAATTCATGTCTGTAGCTGATACAACACTGGCTTTCAGGACATAATCTTTTGAGGTAATTTGTGTGAATTAAAAAATATCTCTTTCAAACAAGTGACATAAGTAATGTAACCATAGCAAGTGGAGTTTTTGTAATGAAAACAGTACTATTCTGAAAGAACCTCAAATAATTAAAAAAAAAAAAATGACAGACCAACAAAACAGAACAACCACTCTGTGCAATATATGCCAGAGAGGAGGCCTAACCGTACCAGATATAGAGAATTTCTCAATTCTGACAAACTAAAATTATATTTAAATATTTAAATATTCTCAATGACATTTTTAGGTGTTCTGAATGTCCTGTTTTCAGAAATCCTATGATTTCTGAAAATTATCCTAGTCACATCTGTCATTTACATCAATGTTTATTTTCTCTTCAATAATAGTCTAATACACAAATAATATGTAAATTAACACTTTTCTTTGACATGTTATTTTTTTCTCCTAATGACTTACAAATAATTATTGTTATCCTTTGCTCCTGGTTCATGGATGCTTTCCTATGTCACACAGTATTCTGGAAGAAAAGATTTGTCTTTTAGTTTGATTCATAATACTAAGAACTGTTTATCTACCAGTGTCTGTGACAAAAGTTATAAGTCAGTATCAGAACATGAATGAAAATTTGTCAGGCTTTTATCCCCTCCTGAACAAAAGTCGCTAAACACAACAGACATCAGTTCTTTGGACAGGTTAAGCTAAAGCAGCAGACAAAGTAATCTTGTATACTATAACTGTATTTATAAAAGAACTTCTCTGCCAAATGTTGATGACAGACCTCAAGTCAGGGCTGCCCTACACAGAACCCTACCCTGGCAGGTATTCAGTTTTAAAATATCACACTTACGGCTCACATGTGTTGGATGACCTGAATGTTCTGTGATATCAGGGGAGAAAGATGGGAAGATTATCTGTAATTAACAATTGTACTTTGGGGTTTTGGGTTTTAGTTTACAGTTTATCAAGTATTCAACAAAATTACCTAACTGTAAGCCAGCTTACTGCCTTTGGACATCCCAGGAATTCTCACTGGCCTTAAAGGGTTAAGTTTCAGAAGATATTTTTAAGTCCAGTAAGACACATCCCTTTCAGAATTGTATGAACTCAGTCAATAATCACTTGGGGTAAGCTGCAATTTTATATTGAAATGAAATTCAAATGCAGTGGATAATCACTAGCACCCACTTGGGATATTCAGTACTTTCTGTGGAAGTCAAACATGATTTCGATGATGGGGAAAATCTAATTGCTGTTTTCAGATTCGTTGTGTTGGCTATAGACAAGATAGAGTGAAACTCTTACAGGTGTGCACTGGAAAGACTAGTTGCATCACAAGATAAATTTCAGCTATGAAGGAAAATATCACAAGGAGGGTGGTTAAACATTGAAACTAGTGGCTATGGAATTTCCACCCCTGGAGATACGCAAAATCAACAAAAAGGATTGAGCAACCTGACATAACTTCAAAGGTAGCCCTTCTTTGAGCGGCAGGTTGGACCAAGTGACCTTCAGAGAGCTCTACCTAAATTTCTCTTATCAGTCTATCATTCTGCAACAATCACTATCACTCTACAACCAATACTGGTTATAAAAGAAACAATTATGATATACCTTTGCCCTCCTCCTATTATGTTGTTCTTAATTGAATTCCAGCCCCAAAAATCATAGAGCACTGCCCATAACAGGTCATCTATTCCATGTCCTTATTCCATGGCAAGAATGATATTTGTGCCACATTTCTGATAATTTTGAGTCTGATGTTAAAGACAATGGCAGAGACTTTACAACTGCTTACAGAAATCAAATGTGTTTGCTACACCATGTATATTATTAGAAAGTTTATCTAATGTTTAACCTCCTTCACTTAAATTTAAGCCTATTATGTGTTTATCTACCCATCCTGGACATCATAAATAAAATTTATGATAAATCGAAACCCATTCTTTTCAGACACCTTTCTCATGAAGTTACTACACGATCATTTTGCCTTTCCCTTAATTTTAAGTCATGTTTTCCCAAATCTGATCATATTCTTTGCTTTGCCCTCGTGGATGCCTTACAATGAGGTAATACAAATGACCAGCTGTTGCCTTCACCAGTAGTTAGTACAATGGATATATCTGGCAGTCAATATTCCTGTTTTAAATCATCATGTAATATTATTATCTTATTGCAAAGCATAAAGTTTTTGAGTCCCGTCCATATGGGTTATATCACCATGTGTATATGCTTTCTGTAAAAATGCAATACATCTGATTTTTTTTCATTCTGTTTATTGCAACTCAGTATCATGCGTATATTTTGTAAATTTCTACACTATGCCAATACGGAAGTCACCAACACACATATAGAATGGTATCAGACTTACAACAGACTGTGTAGTACTGCCAAGGAAACTTCATTTTTGACAGGGAACAAAAAATCATGCTCAATAACAATTCTATCAGGTATAAAAATGTATCATTTAAAATTGTCATGTGAAACAGTATCAAAAAGTATTAAAACATCATTTGTCTCCTGCTCCTCCACTGACTTCAAGGTGTAAATTATGCAACCTCCCTTTTTTCACTTTTTTTAAAAGGAAATTACCCTTTTCCAGGTTTCAGGTACCATTACCTGTCTCCTATGATCTCTCAAAATAACTACTAATGGTCTAAACTTTTCTCTGTAATTCCAGATACAAGGAATAGTAAGTTCATAGTGAAAGGCAGTATAAGTTTCAGAGAGTACTCCTTCGCTTTATATATATATTTCAGTATCGTGTTCATGTTGTGCAAATCATTCTGTGTATGACTTTATTATCTATAGCCACAACTTCCATACCTTCCAATTAAAGATACAGGTTTAAATAAATCTAATACAGTGACACATATATTAGGGAAAAAAAGGTGACTCTACTGAATAGAATAAGGTATTGTCTAGATAATTTTAGAAAAGTAGTCTTTAAGATTTTAATCAAAGTTCTGTCTTTCCCAGCTTAAAGGATTTATTTGTATACTTCTCAAAGATACTAAAAAAGCTTTGCCTTTATAAAGTAACAAAGGCTCTGTGGAGTCTGAGTAACCTGATCAGTGCAAGCTCACCCACCAAATGAGCTGCCCTTAAGGCCATCAAGGAAAGCGATTTGACGGCTGGCCCTGGCGTGAAACCTGCCAACACAGGGCTTGCAAACATAACCAAAGAATAAAGTCTTCCTTCCTGTAAAACCATGAAAACCACAGGGGCTTATTTCCTATGAGGGTACAGGACTTCTTATGAAATGCAGGAGAAAGACCATTCCGGGATTGTTTTAAAGGGATTGTGGCTATATATCAGATTTGTTATGGGATGTTTACGGGAAGGACGAAAGGAAAGGAAAGAGAGGGGTCAGGCTGGACTGGGCAGGAAGAATGAGAAAAAAAGATGCAAAAGATCCCCTGTAGGGCCATGTATAAGAAAACAGTTTAACAGATTCTTGATTGGATGTCTAGATTTACAGGAATACTAAGCAATGAATTTTAATGTCAGGCTGGAAATCACTTCAAAACATGTGTATTGGGCATCTGGAAGCAGCCAAGCCCTTCATTTGAAGTAATAAGAGAAAAATAGATTTAGAAATATTTCAGCCAAACACAAGGAACTTGACTCTAATTTAATTTACATGATGAAAAACTAGAGTAATAGCAACAAATTAAACAAATTATAGTCTAAAAGCAGTGTCCAGTCTTACAGTTCCAACTCACAACCAACCAACCAACCAACCAAGAACTGTCATATTATTTGAGCTCTAGTAATATTGGAACCTATAATTGTTGGACCTTATGTCTCCCTTGATATTAAAGATGGAGAAAATATTAAAAATTATATAATGCCAAGAATATGGCAACATGCATACTATAATTATTGTGTAAGCAATGAAACAGCGTTATGAGTCATATACATGGATTTGGGGTGGGAGAGAGAAAAAGAAAAGAAAAAGAAGAAAGAAAGGCTCTGTAAAAAAACATAGACTTTGATTATTATTATTTTCTGCAACCTAAAAGACTTGGGATTTTGTTGTGGTCTTTTTACCAGCTGTTGGCTTAGAATTTTTCTGCGATAATTTAACTTAGCATTCACTTCTTTTAATGGTACATTAACTTATTTTAACTTAACTAGAGGTTTAATAAAATGATTGCTAGGCATTAAGTAATGTTATCATCCAGAGAAAGCATCAGCACACGCTTCACTTTGATTTCCATGGTCTTAATGACTTCGTGGTCTGGGAACCCTTCGTGAATCATAGTTGAAGCCAGTGAAAATTGTGCAATTGAATCCAAGGAGTTCAGTAAATGTAAATCACTGCTTTTTTGTTTTCTTTTAAAACTTACTTATTTTCTACAAATATTTTACACTTTTGACAAAAGACAGATGGCTTAGACACTAAATTTTGCATTAAATTCAGATCCCAATATAAGCTATGAAAGACAAGACATAACATTTGTGTTCTTTTCAATTCACAAGCTTGGAGGCCTTATGCTCTAATTTCCAATTAATTCATCTACATAAATCAAGCACTGCAATTCAGTGCTTTTTCTCACTGTTAAAACTCTTTGGTATGCAACTTTTTTTTCTCCATATGTTAGATAAATAAAATTCAGTGCATTTTGTTGTATAGCCAAGTTCCAGAAATGTTACTATGCAAGACTGCACTTAGACTAGATTTAGAAAAAAAGTTTATTGTAATCTTATTAGATATTCTACTGAATATTTACTGCAGTTGCTGCAGCTAACAGTTTTTGTTGTTTTTTTATTATTATTATTATGCATATAAGCACATTGCTGACAGATACTTTTTCTATATACTCATGGTATGAATATGTAATTTTTCCCTGTTTGATGCCACTCATTTAAATGATAAATATCAGCTCCCTTGTTTATTGCATTGTTCTCCTGACCTGATCCATGGGAACAACTCGGAAGTCCTGGACAAGGCTAAACGCCAGAGTACGGAGTCTTTTCGGAGATTTATTGGATCGGGCACAATGTTGTCGAAATATAGCTATGCTGTTTTAAGGATCATCTTGGACATGAAAAAAGTGCAGCTTTTATCACGTATCATCAGGCCAAGCTAAAGAGCAGACCCACAAGAGAAGCCCCCATGTCACACTTCTGGACAGTGTAGGGTTAATGCTGAGCTTGATGTGATTCAGAGTACAGCAGCATTTAAATTGCTCCGACTAATTCGCTTTTGTAATTTACTACAGCTTGCATAATTTTTGTATCAGTGTGTACAAGCTACCTCTGTTACCTTGCTCAGATGGAGCATGGAATAAAGGGATGGTCAGATGCCCAGGTAGGAGGACTGGGAAAAAAAGCAGCTCCACAACTTTCAAGAGAGCAGAAAGAGCTCCTGACTGCAAACAGATGGGATGCTTCTCATGGTCTGTCTCATCACACATGCATCATAGGATCAGCCTTATTTTGTGTTTGCTTAGAACATTTATTTATAGGAAATTAGAGCTTTTGCAGAGATTGTCAGTGTTGTTCTTGGTGTTATTTTCTGTAAATTGGTAAGTTGTGTGTAATTTCATCATACTCAAGTTACTTGGGGTTTTGTGGCTTTTCCTAGAACAGTCTTGCATAATACGGAAAACAGCATATTGGGCTGAAAGGGGAATGTGATGGATTCAGTTATGCAGCATTTAATCTCCTTTTGTTAACAAAAATTCGATCCTTTGCATTCTCATTCAGATCAAGAACTCTCACTTCTAACATTTATTTTGCAAATACATCAAGGGAAGACAATATTTAATTCTGATATATCCTGGATATCATGTTGGTTTTATTTCATTTGTATTCTGACAAAGAAGGTCACAAATGTTTATCCTCCCTTTTTGTTTCCAGATGAATGGAAACAGGAGAAATGAGGGTTCTGCCATATTTCTTTGTGTGACTTGTGAATAGAAGAGTGACAAAGGATTCTTTCATGCATTAATGTGAAGCTAGATCAGTTAGAGCCCTACGCATATAACGTTCCCGACATAAACGTCTCATTCACCAACAGCTTAAGTATTCCAATTGAAATATCTGGAGTTCAGGATAGGATGCCTAATTTACTCTGGCAGAGTTGTTGATTTATATGAAAACTAATTCCATCAAACCTGCAGACTTCTCTCCTTAATTACATTTTAGCAAACAAGCACAACAAGATCCTATGAATACTAAGAGCTTTTAAGATATTCAGCAGAGAGATTCTCAAAAGGGCAGTAATAATTTTTTTTCCCAAAATACAGGGAAGTGAAGGTATCCAGTGTAAAAAGTAAATAAACCAAAACAAGCATCTTCTTTTTGTCTAAATTAGTTCAGAGCAACTGACAACACAGTCACATAATATTTAAATGTAGTTTCAATAAGACTATTCACAGGCTAAAATTAAACTTGACCACATAAACTGAGAGTTGTAATACTGAGTCCCAAGGGACTACTCTGTTTGTGCAAAAGCTTATTGTTCACACAATAACAACAATTCATTCAAAGTTGTGTATGTGTGATTAATAAATTACAGCAGTAAATACATCTGTCAAAGGTTTTCTACATGGCTGTGTGCAATAACCTGAAAATCAGTTAGACTGCAACAGCTAACTTTATTTCAAACTTAACTTATTTATTGCTCCTGTATAAGCTAGTTTAAATGTTCCGTTGAACAAATTATTCAGAACTGAGCTTTGAAATCCATGGGAGATTTGCTTGAATGATGAAACCAAGATTTAAAATTTATAAGATTTTTTCTGAAAAACGCCAGTACTGTCTTTTTCCTGCCTTTTTAAGGAAACATTTTTCATTTTTTGTTCCCAGTAGACTAGAGATAATATGTACATTAAAGAAGTGGCAGAACACAGACTGTGAGTGCCATAGACTTAAAAAGCTGACAGCAGCTATGTTAGGAATTTTAAGAGTCATGGCAGCATTTAAACAAATTGATAGGGTATACACAGAAATTAATGAATCCTATATTTAGGAAACAAAAAATATCTGCTGGTGTGAGAGATCTCAGCCATCTGTTTTAGATTAGGACTCAAAATTTATAGTAGTAGTAGAGTCTGAATGATTCAAACAGGGATAAAAATAAAATGTGCATTTTCAATCAAGATTGCAATTTGAAGAGCTGCAAAAACTGTTATGGTTTTCATTAGTGAGCCTGTCATTCTTTGCTGAACGAAGACACAATCACAACACGTATTTGCCTGTTTTCACTGCCAGTGTTTCTGTACAATGTTTGTCATCATCAGTCTCATACAATATGTTTTTTCTGATTTACCAAAGTGAATCAAAGTAATACAATACTAAGTCAGCTTATTTTAACAGACTGCTGATCAGCCGAGGATCTCGAAATATTTTCTTAATAGCTGTAGAAATTCTAGATTATGAAGCAACTTAGTTTAGTAACCATTTGATTAGTACATATAAAATACTTGTCTTGAAAACTCAAACCTCATCCATTAAACGATTCATTTTCCAGCATATAAGCACACTTGTTTCTCTTAAGAAAATACCCTGACTTCTAGCATCTCCATGACACGAGATTTCCCTAAGGTACTGTCATCTTTTTGAAAGCTTTCTGCTAGGTCAAAGTACAAGATAAAACCGAAACTACATCAATGAAATGAACTATTCATATGGAACTAATCTTTCCAGCAAAACCTTTACAAATAAAATCTTTCTTTGAAAACACTGTGAAAACAATTGATTTTTTTCGTGAAATTTGTCAAAGTTTATGCTGCGAACATATTTAGCTTCCTCTTGCAACTTATGATAAATGTAAAAATGGTCTAAGATATGGCCAACTAAAACTCTTGTTCATCATACATGCTTAGAAGACCTGAATGAGGCCGGTGTCCTGGTGACGGACGATGCAGAGAAGGCAGAGCTACTGAATGCCTTCTTTGCTTCAGTCTTCAGTGCTAAGACTGGCCCTCAGGAATCTCAGGCCCCGGAGGTAAGAGAAGAAGCCTACAGAGAGGACGACTTTCCCTTGGTCGAGGAGG
>Ga0065711_1005749_pt1 | contig 19273 bp, 15 predicted proteins | sample Hoacrofraction12_FD_59098 | JGI IMG/M metagenome (GOLD analysis project Ga0065711, IMG submission 59098) | Hoatzin crop microbial communities from Cojedes, Venezuela - Epithelial fraction 12 v2 (version 2) | ecosystem: Host-associated > Birds > Digestive system > Esophagus > Crop | place...
AAAAAAAAAAAAAAAAAGCAGTATCGTGACAGCCCTGATGGTAATATCACCCATCCAATCATGAGCAATGAATTGCAGCAGGTTCAGTCTGGAGTCCTGGCCTTAGCTTATTCTTTGAAAAAGTTTTCTACACTTGCATAAAATCATAGGAAGAGTTATGCTAGAAGGGACCTCTGGAGGTCTTGTGCAGTGTCCTGACCCAAGCAAACCCAAGTTGATAGCTCTTGTTCTTAACCACTTTTGTAACTCAGCCTCCCCACTGCTATGGTTTTTTGCAAATGACAAAATGGATCAATAAAGATGATGCCGCACAAAGAGGAGATGGGTACAAAACACAAGAGTATGAATAGGAAAACAGGTAGCAGGCAAGTTTTAATCGTTCAACGACCTTGATGACAGAAGAGTGGAGCCTCTGAAAACCCCCTAATCTGTTGGCCTTCTAGCAATCTTCTAACAGACGCATGAGAGCTACCCATGGGGAGCAGGACTTCTTTTATCTCTGGTTCCATATTTCCAGTTTCAAGCCATGGTCTGGGGATATGTGGTACCTGTCAGAGGTCACACTCTTCTTTAAAATCAGCACTGTTAGTTCAGTGTAGTGCAGATATACTCACCCTTGAGACATGATTTTGTCTGATAATGTGGATGATCTCAAATGAGGAAATCAGTCACCCGAGACACTTTATATTATTCTTTTGGGTTTCTGGAGGGGTAGGAAATATCAGAAGACACTTTTCCATGTGGAAAAGAAACAATTGTTTATTGTTCTTTTAAAATTAGGGTATTATGAAAAAGGTGATAATATTTTTAAGTGAGCTGCAGAGCAGAATTGCAGGGATCTTTCTCAGATCTAATTGTCAGTACTATCCTCTGTCTTTCTAAATATCTCTGGATTTGTGTGTTTGGGTGTTTAAGAAACATTCATGCGTAAGATGGTATCCACAGTCTGTTGATTGATAGAAACTATTGCTAAATATTGCTTATTATTTATAGTGAGGAAGTAAATCATCTATTACTAAAGAGATAATACACTACTAAAAAGTTACAGCAAAGTTAAGGACTAGTGAAGGTAATAAGTGATGGGTTAGGAAAGCATTGTGATTCACAGTAGCAAATGTTAAAGTGAGGTATTCCTCTTAATGAGGGCTTTTTCTGGTTTTCCTGCAAAGGAAAAGACTCCAGTTAAAATAAAGGCACAATTTGTGTGTTATTCTAACCAGAAAGAGTTAATATTGCTTTAAAAATCCTGGACATTTTGAAATATCTGACAGACATGAAAAAAGTAACATGTAGAGGTAAATTTTGTCTTTGATGACCTGTCATGAAATGTATAGAGTACCAGCTGCTGTGAATTTAATTTCAAAGTTGTTTTTGACAGCATGTTCCAATTATATCTTTATTGAAAGGCTAGATTTTTGGTAGATTGACAAATTTCCTTTTTATTTTTATCTTCTAATGAGCAAAACAATCTGTTACAGTATATTGATCCAGCTTATTTATTTCTGAATATTTAAAATATGATCTGTTGTCCTTCTCTTCAGATAATTCGACCACCTGCAATACAGCAATAAATATACTTGCATTTTCAAAAATGGGGAGGGGGGAAAGGCTGCTTTTAAGGAATTTTTGCTTTTTCTGTGAAAGGAAGCTATTTTAAATAAGAGCTATGGGCTCGTTTTAGTTAGAGGGAAGATTACTGTGTTCAGATGTGTATTGACTGGACACTTTACCTAGACACATGAAGGGTCATCAGCACCCTCAGGAAACACAACAGACCATACAGTCTACTTAAAAGTCATGGATTACGTCTAATATTTAGATGCCATCAACATCTGTTGGCCTGATTCTGAGCAGCGCATGAGGACCTGATTCAGAATATTAATTTTGAAGAATCATCCTACAACAGCAATCGTAACATATGCAGAGTGTGGGAGCAGCAAAGATATCTGCTGTATCCATCCAGTTTCAAAAGGGATGCCATCAAAAGAAGAGAACTTCTCAGAGTGCAGCAAAAGAATGGGAGACAACTGCCACGAGAAGTAGCAGAGGAAATTTCGACTGGGGGAGAGAAATCTTTACTAAAAGCAGGTTTAAGCACTGCTCAGAGAAGCGACAGAATCACCATCATTGGAAGTTTGTAAAACCACCTAGGACAAGGCCTTGACCAACGGGATCTAGCTTTGTAGTTGGCTCTGCTTGGAGCAGGTGAATCTACAAGATGAGCTTCCAGCCCAAGTCGTTGTCCGAGTCTATGATTTTTTAAAAAGAGGCTTTCAATGAAGTAAACCACCCTCCCAGGCAGGACAGAGAGCATTCTGAGCATCACACGGGAAATCCAGAATGCATCCCACTTACTGGAAAGCACTTCAGAAAGGTGAGACAGGAGCTAGTATGGCTGAACAGTGGTATAAAAGAGACAAGTAAAAGCAAGGACCACTATGATCCTTCAGAAATGGGGAAAATAGGAAGGATAATCGATACTGCTAGATCAAATGTAAAAGCATCCTAAGACTGTGCACCCGGTGTATGAATATTAATTTTTAAAAGGTGCCAAAACTAACAATAAATCCTTTTTGAATGCTTCAGGAGATGGAGGGCAGAGAGAGAATCAGCAGAAACAATAAGTGATGAGGACACAGAAGCGACAAAATAACACAACTGTAGAAAAGATACTTATCACATTTATTATTTCTGTACCATTTCCAGTTTAGCACAGGGAATATCAAGAAATTGTAACATGAATCCAATTTAGGGATAAAAAAATGTGCTAAAATTTAAGATAGTAATGCCACAGCTGAACCAGCAGAAAAATTCCCAGAACAAAAATTCACGAGAAGGACGTAGTCCTGAGATAACAAAATAAAAATGTGCCAGGCTGTGATTAATGGTTATAATCAATGGAGTACAGCTGATTTGGATAATTCAGCAATGGGGGTTGAGTCTCAACTGTGTTATGTTAATTACATTATATTTTCATTTAGCTTGCTTTTTGTGTTAATTTAATAGTGGCACAGTGTATTAATGCTATTACAGCTAAAGCAGCATTCTAATCAGCTGAATTAGATTATGGCCATAATATGAATATCCACCTGTGTGAGCATTTGAATTTCCATTCTGTGAAACTCTTAAAAGCAGATTTCAAAAATACAGCTTTGGCTTTTCATATCACACATGAATATGTGCACAGGCACACAGAATATCATTAATACTCCAAGACTGCATTACTTCACATTCCTGTCAGGAAATATTCCTACAGTCATTGTATCCTTGCTTGTTTGTATTGTAGTCTACATGTTAAAAAGGGACTCACTCAACCTTTTTTTCTTGTAGCCTTCTTAATGGAGTTAAAGGAGTATTTACTTCACACTTTCAAAGATCAAAATAAGATGCAGAATAATGCAATCACTCTGTTAAGATAGCAAAGACTCTCGCAGAGCCAGCAACACAAAAACATTTGAAATAAATAAGAAGCAAACTGTCTGCATGGTAAAAACACATTTTTGTTTATTCCGATGGGACAACAGGTAGTCAAGCTAATGCGCATTCAGACTTTAGTAGTGTGTAGCACAGATCAGATTTACTGACAATTCTCAAAAGCATGCAGTATATTCCATCTGCTCATGTAACGAGACAGACAATCACAAAAGCATAAGGGAAATGCTGAACACGTCCAGCTCCCATTTAAGTTTAAGATGGTTGGTGAGAGGTTAAAAACTTTGTGCTATGGACAAGGAGATAACGTTCAAGTTGATGTAAGAGAAAAATCAAATAGCTTTGTCTAATACACCCCCACCCCAACTGTTAAAAATAGGTGAACTGTTACCCATATGTTCAAAAACTATTGGAAATGGATAAATCAGATAATATCTTTGCCAAATAGAATAAAAATCAAGGTTTTTTTAAAAACCTTGATATGCCTAAATATTTCTGATAGAAGCTTATGATTGTTCAGCTTTAAATAGTATCTAGTAACTTCCCTCAGTACGATACGTGATTGTATCATCAGTTACCCATCCTCTATTTACAGTTTTCAGCATTCAAAGATGACCACAGAAATCCCAGTTTGTATTTCACTTTTTCTAATTGATTATTATATTATAAGTGTATTTTGCTTTTGGAGAAAAAATTATTAGTGTTACTAAGCTCAGGTATTTTTTCTTCCTAAAAAGTAGATGTGTTATTTTTGTAGAAACAGAAGAGTGCATACAGACCCCCATAAAAGGATATGGGATATTGAGTACTACACAGTTCATTGCCTGAATGGAGTGCACTAAAAATTAATTTGGCTAATTGAATCTAGTGCTAGAAAGTTGTTAAATTATTCTAGGCCTCTTTCAACAAAAAAAGACAGCTCTAGTTATATACTCATTCAGATTCTGTCAGAGTTAAAACAAATATGTCAGCCAACACTATATCTTACTGCTAGAAAGGTTTTCCGCACTGTAATCTAGCTTTCTCTTCTTTTATTTTAATTACTTCTTCTTTACCCTTATTAATGCTTCTCTTTTTGCGGTGTTAGTGTGTTTCAACTACTTGCAGAATAAAGTTCTGGCTTTTAAATAAGATGTGTGAATTGTTACTGCTTTATTTTGTCATGTATCTTTTCAAAAGTCAGATCATTTTAACTCCTCCACTTTCAAACCTCTCCAGATGTCAATACTTGGAACAGTCAAATAAAATAGCACACAGAATATTGTGTTGCTTAACAATCACTCAATAAAAATCACTCTATTCTTCTCCTGGTGTGTGCTGTAGTTCCTCTTCATGTGCCAAACAAAACTTGGCACATCACACTGCACACTTTCCAATTTATTATCATTCCCTAGGCTCCTTCAGACTTTGTAATGCTGAAAGGAGAAGATACCTGCGCAAAGTCAGTTTAGCCCTCTCTTCTTGTTGTTGCATAAAGTAGTTTTGAACAAGATTGCACAAAAGTTTGGATAGCAAGGGACCTCCAAGCAGGGCTAACTTCAAAGCTAAATTGGGCTGTTCAGCTTGTGTTGGTGAGTTTGGAATATATCCAAGAATGAAGACAGTATTATCTCTCTGCATAACCTCATCCCAGGCTAAGCTGGACGATGAAGATTATCTTCCTTATGTCCAACCAAAATGCTCCCTGTTGCAATTTGTGACTGATGGCCTTTCTGTGGGCGCTCTGAGAAGAGCCTATCTCCATACTCCATGCCACCCCCTTAGGAAGGGGAAGACTGCACAAAGGCTTCCTCCTTCAGGTCTGCAGTTTTGAATAACTTTGCAATCATCTCAATGATAAAACAGTATTTACCTTTCAGACTGTTGGAAGAGCACTTTGGTAACTGACAACACAGAGGCATGTACTGAGAATGAAATGTAGGAAGGTAAGATGTAATTCAAATGTATTTTTCAATTATTTATTTTTTTATTTGGGAAAGTATATAAATAGTTGTCATTTGTGTTTCTTTATAATATATTCACCATTAGAATCAGCATGTGTATATAGGAATCAAGGGATTACCACTTTAGCACTTTTACTTGTTGTATTATTACTATGTGTTGCAACCCACCATGGTTGTAGAGTAGAGAAAGCTTCCTATCCCTTTTCTTTAGTTCTCACCACTTGTCCACTCTCCCAGGCCCTCCTCTGTCTCATGAATATTTGGATAGATGTCTTAAAATAAGATAGCTGAGTTGGCCTTTATCCCAAGAATAAAGTAATGGCCAGTGAAATACTTTTTTAGAAAACAAAATTTCTAGAAAAAAACTTGTTCTGAAACCCAGTACTATCCCGAGATCAGACTGTAAGAGCTCTGATTGATTAACTTCCTTTCCATGACAAAAAGTATCAGTGGTCTCCACTCATGGGAGAAGGAAAGCTCTGCTCAGAGGAACCTGCACATCAGGGCTGACCTTTGTGAAAGACTGAATTTTTCCACACAAAACAAGTATCAGTTCCAGAGAAAAATCCTGTGGCCCCAAGAGGACTACAGGGGCTGGCAGTATCCAAACAGACTTTATTTATAGCTTGCCAGTACGACCAAGCAAAGATCCTACTAAAGATCTTACACACTACAGGATAGCAGTTGCAGTCTTTACCATCTGTACCCAGTGTTTATGTTGGTATACACCAATTTAGAAATGAAAACTTAGGTGACCAGACTATTGGTCTGAGCATTTTGTGCTGATAAAGCTGTATCCTTAAGTATATATAGGACACCAAACCAAAAATTGCATGTAGTGACAAAATTGGTAAGTGCAATTCCTAGGGTACAGTGATTCATGAGGGTGTATTGCAACTGAGACTGCAGCAGGGGAGAGGCAGAATACCTAAAATGATTCTGTTTTCTTCAAATATGCTTCACTCCTTTGTGTATTTCATCAGACAGGTCCTCACGTCCTTAGCAGTACGTCTAGTGGAGCTCAGGGAATCATCTGCAGGGGCAACTTGGAAAGGACTCCTAGGGTGCCAAAATGTGAATAGCAATTGTTTGTGAACAGCCACAGTGCCTCATTATAATTTTTATTCACCACTCAGTCAGGTAGCATTCTTTAAAAGTTTTGTTTTTAAATAGGCAGCTGTCATTTGGGGACAAATTATAAGAGTATTCTCTAAGCATGTACTATCTGCAGCTGCCCTTATTGGTTCTTTCCCTTATTTATAACACCAAATAGCATCCTCCCCAGTCTCCATAAAGGGAAAATATGCAAAGGAAAAAGAGCCTGAGGAGAAAAAAACAACAAGCAAACTAGCATAGGGGATAGAAAATGAAAGCAAAGGAAGGAAAAGAGAGTCAGAAAAGTAAAGATGGAGAAAGTCAGGGGAGCAGAACACTGTTGTCCTAAAAATCTTGCATTCTCTTGAATTGGCTTTAATATTATTCATTGAGCTTGCCATCTGTTCATAGATACTGATGAGTGCTTCTGCCAGCTCTAGGCCAACACTACTAAAGATGTTTCTTCCTTGTTCCCACTAATTTGTAATATTAATGAATCAAAGAGAAATTGTTGACTTCACAAATTCAAAGCACTGTACAAACTCTAGTTAATACATTTTCATAACATCCGTATGAATCACGTACTCATTAATCGTACCTGCTTCTGAAATGCGAAGTGCTAATATTTTTCTAGGTCTCAGGTAAAGCGAGAAGGGGCAGAGAGTCCGTAATCCCTGGTGGGTGCTTCACCTGCCCAGAGCTCTGCCAGTGGCTCTGCTCTGCCCGCACACTCGCTGTGCTCGCTCGGGATCGGCGCCCGTTCATTATCTTGCTTTCAATAGTTCTGGTGTCTCACCCATGCAGCTGCTTTTCTAGCCCTCTCGATCCGAATTGCCTCATTCTCTTTAATGTTGATTTGTTGTGACAGCTTTAAGGATGGATTGTAGGTACAGCAATGGAGAGTAGGGAGATTGACCGTTCTGATTCACTGAGCTGCCACAGCAGGAGATAAGCATTTACCTAGTTCTGTTGTGCTACAGATAGGAACATGTTTCAGACAAGTGATTTCAGTAATTAAATTCAACTTATCTCTCTGAAAACAATACCCAAAGGATTTCCCTATGAAAAATCTAATCATGGTTTTACTACTTCAATTCTGGCAACAGCTCACTGTGTGTTAGTAATTCCCTTCTTTTGCAATGAATTGCAAGACAAAGAATTCACCAAATTTGCTGGGACGATGCGCAGTGTTGCCCCATAGACGTGAAGAGTGCACTGGCTCTTGTCAGTGCAGTGGCAGCTAAGGAGTGCCTTCAGCTGAGCACTGATGCAGCGTTACTTCTGGGAGAATCTGCGTCTGCGTCCAGAGATCTCATTTTACCTAATACAGAATACCTCTGTGGACCTGTCAAGTGGAAGAATTTAATTATGCTGAGATGAACTGCAATTATGAAGTCCTCTATTGGGAAGCAGGCACCAAATCCTGTTGGATTTAGGTAAATCTATGCATCACTGTAGAAGGCAGGGTCTGAAGTTACTTGTTTTTATCTCCAAGATCTTATCAGCTTGGAATGATTATATCTTTAATTCAGTGTTTCAGGTACAGTGCATGTTTTCCTTTCATGCAGTAAATGAAAAATAAACTGATAAAACATATCCACCTAGCTGATGTGAGACTAAATGCTATACTAGTTTGTAATTCTGAGATTAAAACAACTGTTAAAAAAAAAAAAATCACTAAAGTCATCTTATTCTGCAAATTTAGTACCAGAATCATCTACTTGGGTATGGCCTTCCAAACTTCTTCTCCCACATATAACTTTGCTGGTGAAGAGCTAATGCTCAGCAAAATAGGAAGCTGGGACCACTACAAGTACCTAGAAATATTCTGTAAACATATCAATGCAATACAGATGTTTACCATAATGGTTGTCTTCAACTATGGCATCTACCTGAATTTCTTTTCTTACATTTTTGTCTTGCCAAGTTTTTCCACTTCTTCCTTTTTTAGCCTGGAAAACCAAGCAATTTTACTCCACCTTTCTATTGCTTAGATTGATTGCAGTAATCACTGCCCATCATTCACAATGTTTTATTGTATTTTTTTCTGGTTTTGGCCTTACTTATTTCAGCTGGCCCTCTCTGTGTGTCGTTCTCTCCAGAGTGATGACATCCTGTATCTCAGAACTCATGAGCCTTCTCCTTGGCTGCAGATCTAGTCTGGTTTTCTTCACATGCCCTGGCCTCTGAGCTCCTGTTACAACATATTTGCCTTGGTGATGGGGTATCACAACAGCCAGAACCTTGGGGTAGCTCCGCTTGCACCTTTCCTAAAATATACCTACGAAAAATATCCAAAAGCCTTTCTATCTCTGAAGTTAGGTCTCGTGAGAACACAAACTGAAATAAAACAATTTTGCTGACAGTGAAAATTCAGCTTTTCTGGATGAGACAACTTTCCCCCTGCTGATTGCCCAGGCAAAGTCATGCCAGAAACCGTAGCTATAGCGAACACCAAGCTGTGCTTCTGGATCCCTGCGAAAACCCAATCTGACAGACTGCTGCCATGACCTCCCTGCTCTGTCCACCCTGACCTGAGCTCCAGAGCCCCCCAGTGCAAGACAAGTTCCCACAGAGAAAGCAGGGAGCCAGAAGGACGTGGTGTTGACCACCAAGGTCTGCTTCCCCCACCATTAAATTCTCCCATGGGCAAAGATCGTATTTTTCTACATGCTTGATGAAGGGCCTCATGCATGTTATTCAGAGGAGACAATTTTATGCCTGAACAGACATCTTAGGGCAGAGGGCTGCCCAGCTGCTTCCAGGCTCCAGCCTCAGGGGGACAGTGAAATTTGGCTGCTGCCCCAGGGCCATGTCAGGGCCTGTGCTGATGGTTTAGGGGTGCGGACGACTACGGGCCAGGGCCTGAGTGTGTGCATGGGCTCTGGTTTATTTGCAGATATAAAGCTAGCAACAGGCTCTTACTGGCAATAACAATATAAAAATGTGTAATGATCTCCTCAGTTTGCGTCTCTGCCTGTGCCAGGAAATTAAACAGCAGCAGGGCACAGGCCTGAGCGAAAGCAAATGGCAGCACAGCCCACAACGGATATACGCCTCGTGGAGAGCGATGAGCCTCTGCAGGACAAAGGACAGAAGGATATTACAGCTTCCTATCTCTGTCACAGACAGACCTCAAAGAATTTCCCCCCAAAGTTGTCTTTAGCGATGTGCACCACAGACGGGTTATCGGTAAGTAAATCACTCGGAAATCTGGGCTGCCTGCTCGGGGCCAGGAGCGCTCATAAAGCCTGGGAGAAGGGCTGCAACCACCCTCACCTGCTGATGCAGCCTGCAACCCAGCCAGGTGCTGGTCAGCCCCTCACCCTGACTGGCACCCGGCTGGAGCGGTCATGGGATGTAAACCTGGGCTGCCTTTCTCATGGAGTCTGCCAGGGTTTCACCATCAAGCCAGGACACAGAGTAGACGGAGAGGAATTTGAAACTGCTGCCATCTCTGGATCATGGAAGCGGCCAGTACAGAGACTGAACTGGTGTGCTGGAAATGTGGGCAAAGGCCAGCACAACGCTTATGGCTCGTTGTTTCAGGAAAACAAAAAAAACCTGCTCAAACCCAACGGCAAAGGTCCAGCCAACCACAAAACTAGTTTTCTGACTCAAACTAAAAACATCAGAAGTCTTGAGAAAGAGAAACCATTCTAAGCAATGCTTGGAAAGCTTTTTCAACTCATGAAATGAGTTATGTGCATGCCTGGGTTATCGCTTTTGGGAAGGTGTGACAGAAATAGCTAGATTTTTTGTTTGACCTTGGTTTGTGACTATGATCTTGTAAAAATAAGTGACAGGACCTCCTGGCAGGAACAGCTTCATCCCCTTTCCCTGGGGATGAACCGAGTTTGCTCTAGGTGTGGCATGCAGTAGAAATAAGTCACAGCACACAGGCAGAGATCTACAGCTAGAGAGAAGCCTGACAGGCTTAAGAGTCAGCTTGTGATTTTCTCAATAGATTTGAGGAATCCTGTGCTTGACTTTCATGCAAAGCATAGTCTGAGTCTTTCTCTCACATTTGGTGTAAAAAGAGCCTGATGTCTCATGTGCATTTGAGCGTTCACTCTGCTGTTTCTCTCTATACATCAGCCATTGCAAGACCATTTTTTGGTAAAGACAGCTTCACTGGGGTAAATGTGCTATCTCTTCTTCAAATACACTATGCTAAACAGAGAAGGAAACAGAGTGTAACTTAGCTCTATCAGCAAAATTAACAACCGCATTTGTGGTGTTTCAGGGATTTTTTTTGTTCCTGGACCCAAATCTCTGATCTAGTGTGTGTTGAGTCATGACTCTCTAGACAATCTGAAATATTTTCCAGGAACATCCGTCCAGTCAAATAACTTAAGGGTGTGCTCCAGGGCAATGCCCCGATTGTTCAAAATGCATACACATATGTAGACTCCTGTGCTTCCAAACACTGTCTTAGAGTAAGCCCAACTAGTTTTCTCCAAGAAAAATGCAAACATAGTTTCCACAACCACTTGTAGTAGGAAAATAGGGTAAGAACATGGCAGAGGTAGCTCTTTCCACCAAACTCAAACACTTTGACACTATCGACTTTCTTGGCTACCTGGGCACACTGTCAGCTCATATTCAGCCAGCTGTCGACCAACACCTCTAGGTCCAGATGGGGACAGCCTGCTCCTGCACCTTAAAGATTTCCTTCTCGAAGAGTGTCTAGACTTCCTGGATCCCTTTGCCCTTCAGGACTGTCTCCCAAGAGACTCTGTCAGCCAGGCTCCTAAACAGGCCAAAGTCTGCCCTGCAGAAATCCAAGGTGGCAGTTCTGCTGACCTCCCTCCTTCCTCCTCTGAGAACTGAAAACTCTATTGTTTCATGATCACTATGCCCAAGATGGCCTCTAACCATCACATCACTTCTTCAGACATTTTCATTTTCGCTTCCTCTTTTGTTCGCTTTAAACATGGCTTGCAAAAACGCAAGACATGTCTGTAGTCTCAGGCTGCATGCACACTGGTTTCAAAGGCCAGCTCTGTGCATGCCCATTCTGGGCAAAGAGCATGTCAGAGTCCTGTCCAGAAAGCAGAGCACCCAGCTCTCCTTGGGGCTCAGGACCACATCCCTCCTCCACTTCAGCAGGAATGCATCGTCTCATGCTGACATACCGTGCCTCAGCACCCATGCCCTTCTGAAATGCCCAGCCCTACCAGGGCACCTGTCTCACACAAGCCCACGACCACGCAGGTTGCTGTAAGGTGTCTTTAGTGGCTGCTGCTACTGACAGAGGGCTGTACCAGGCCTGTTACTAGGAGGTGTGCCTCAGGGAGAGCCACACTGTATGAGAGGTGCCTAGATGCACTAGAAAGTGGGTGCTGAACATGCTTTTTTTATTGACTCGTAGAATCATAGAACTCGCTGAGGATGGAAGGGACAACTGGAGGTCATCTGGTCCAGCTCCCACTATTCAAAGCAGGGTATACTGGAGCAGGTTGCCCAGAGCCGTGTCCAGCCAGGTTTTTAATATCTCTAAGGATGAAGACTCTACAACCTCACTGGGCAACCTGTTTTGAGTGTGTTTGACCACCTTCACAGAAAAAAAGTTTTTGTCACATTTAAGTGATGCCACTGAGAAAAGCACAGTCTACTCCCCCCCATTGGGTATTTGTACACATTGATAAGATCCCCCTGAGCCTTCTCTTCTCCAGGCTAGACAGCCCCAGCTCTCCCAGCCTTTCCTCATGCTGAAGATGTTCTAATCCCTTCATCATCTTTGTGGCCTTGTGCTGGACTCGCTCAAGTAAGTCCGCATCTTTTTTGTACTGGGGAGCCCAGAGTGGGACACAGTCCAGATCTATCTCACCAGTGCTGACCAGAGGGGATGGATCACCTCCCTTGACCTGCTGGTGACACTATTCCTTAATGCAGCCCAGGGTGCTGTTGGCCTTAGCAATCCCCAGCACCTCCACATTGGGACAAATTTGAGCTCTCCTAAACTGTATCTATTCATCAAACTTTCATGTTGTTTAATGTTTTGAAGGAAGAGATTTATCAATTTGCAGCAATGCTCCTGCTGCAGCCTGCTTCAGTCATTGAAATTCCTTGTAAGTTCCAGTTACCATGACAAAGATCATTTTTCATATAAGGGCTGTAAACAGCATATGATGTGAACATTTTCACAGCAACATGCCCCACCTCCCAAGAAAACATTTTAGCTGGCAGCTAAATTCACTTTACATTTTCAGCTTTTGATGATGGCAGTTGTAAATCTGTATGTTATTAATTGTTGTAGCATACAAAGCAGTCAACATATCAATTTGGCAAAAGCAGTCTCATAAAATACACAGAATATGCATATACTTTGGTCATTATTACTAAGGAAGTCCCCTGCTCATGAACAGGTTTCCCTATTATTATTGTTGTTGTGACAGAAAGATTAACTTGTGCAGTACTCTATTTTACCGCTTCCTTTCTCTTGAGTATTCCTAATGACACAATCAGATGTGTGCACCTCAGCCACGGAATTTTTCTTACACTGAATGTTTCTTACAATGAAGAGTAGAATCATGACAAATTTTTGGCGATAAATTGCTATCCTTATTGAAAAAATAGTGAAATAAATGCAACAAAAGACTAGTTTACACAGGGGCATCTTGACCTGCAAAATCTTCTGGGCTCATTCCATTCCTGAGTTACAGAAACAAATTTAATACTGTATTAGTGCACAAAAGACAAAAATGAAGTGAAAACTGTAGAGAATCAAGAGATATCAGGAAAGAAAAATCACTACCTGATTATTTCTTTTTTTTTTTTGTCCTGTCTAGGTGTTGCAGTCCATTTGAGCTAGTCAGAGCCTCTTGCACTAATCTGGGCAACAGATGCTTAAAAGTAGACTCAAATGGCTTTGTCCTTGCGAGTATGTCTGCACTACTGCCAAGAAATATTGACGTATCCATGTCAGCTGTAAACAAGCCAACTCAGCTACAAAGTCAAGTCAGAGAGCTGGACAAATTGGTGCAAGGGAACCCTTGAAACTGCTGTAGGGACCCGCTGCTGACACCTGATTCAGCTGGTTTACGTTTGCATTTGGTCTGAGTGCAGGCAAGTGCTGGGAGAAGGGGAAGCATGTTTCTATAAGGTTATAAAAGCAACAAGCATTTGGAGAGATTAAACATGGTTCTGACTCAACGCATCCTACCATAGATCAAAAATGTGCACTGCACTTTGTTCAGAGAGCTGGCTTCAGGACAGGCAAACCCCTCTGTGTCACACCTCTTCATAGGGCTCAGATCTTTCTTTTTTTCCCTGTATCCTACCTACTGTTCCTTTAAGGCCTTCATGTTCATTATTTTATTTCTTCATGTTGTCGTAAGTGGTCTCCTAAGCTCTTTTTCCTGGCTAAGGGATAGTGTAGATTTGCTTTGGCACGTGCTAGTGTTGGCACAGTCTTCAGGTTTCATTTTGACTTTATCACTGAATGGTAGTCTGATCTGACCAACAGATTGGTTTATGAGAACGGCTTCAGCAGATAGCAGTCCTTTCTTCTCTCAAGTGTAGTGAGACTCTTTCATACAGAAAACATCTTTGCAGCTGCTGATATTAAAAAAATTGGACCTTTCTTCTGGTTTGATTTGTTCTGTTTGAATGTGCTGTGCTCCTCTGAAATGTATCAGGATCCCTTCTATGAAAATAAACCAAGAAAAGAATCCTGGAAGGCTATATGGAGATTTTATACAGTTTCAGTCTTAGGTGAATTATTAGGTATGCTATAGAATCCTGAAACCACACAGATTATATATATATTATTATACTATTATATATTATATATAATGAAGATGCTGGCTCATTCCCAGCCATGTGGACAGCAGTGCTTTGCTGTGTCTTTTTCTGATTTTTATCTAATACAGTGATGCACTTTATGCAGATTGATCAAAATCAATATCTAGCACACAGAGACTCTTCATTTCACTTTGTTGTTCTGGAATACCTGTCCTCAGCGGCACTATTATGCAAGATAATGTATGAAAAAGAAATAAATGGATTGTGATCTAAATATTGCTTCAAGTGGCAAAATCTGTGTTATTCTCTTTGAAAAGAAGAAACTTGCTGTGTACTGGGTGGTTACCTTTTTTCTTCTGCTTTAGCTGGCTGCTTAATTAAGGTGCTGTTTTACAATACTGAATAATGCATACTGATTAACAGCTTTCACAAAAACTGCAAGAATAAGATTGGCATCTGGTGGACTTGACAGATGCAGGAGCCCCTCACAATGGTTTTCTGTCAGGCAATTCAGTCCCCAGAAAAGGAGACTGCATGACTAATGAGTTTTGCACCTCATCTTCATGTGCTCATCTGCTTTCCCATTGATGTAATTTATTAGGCACTCATGTGAGTCATGGTTAGCACACTGAAGTGGGAGTGGTTGGTGGCAGCTATTATAATAACCGTAAAGCAAATAAAACAGAAACCAGGAAAGTGGGAAATGACACCTAAGGAGGAGAGAACACCTGTTTTCCCTTTATGTCTGCAGTAAATATTTGCAATTAATAGTTACATTTAGAGTTTGATAATATATTTACACTCACAAATATTTTTACAAACCATCATTCTTGCATCATTGCTGGACTTTTGAAGAGCAGGGTTAGTGCATCTCTACTAAATGAAAACTTTCATAACGGTTGGCTGTGATGAACTGAGTAGTTTCTGTGACATCTTCACTTTAGTAAAGTTTTCGACACTCCCATGACTATCTGATAAACAGAGCAGAGAAAATATTTCTAGGTTGTCATAGGGAGCCACTCCGCGGCCCCTACAGATACCTCTAATAAAGTAGCAGATGGGGCTCAAAATGAACTTAATGTGTTTGAAAGGTAGTTGAGCCACAAAGAGACAGTTTGAACCAAGGACAGAAAGTCTTCGGGAACCATCAGAAAACTGCTCCTGTCTACAAGGGACAATAGTAAGCCATTTAGTTGGTTCGTTGGAAGTGTATCAGTACAGGTGTTGTACACGGCAGCTTTTTCTGCTTGATCCATTGGTAATTGCGACGAACAAGAACACCATGTTTCATGGGAATAAAATCAGCTAAGGAAGAGACACTTCAATGAGGAACACCGATTTGAGATAGCTCAAGGCAAATAGCAATGATGTCATACACGTACATAGGATTCATTCTGACAGAATATAGAAGTAGGGTTGTCTAGTATTTTTTAGGTGCAAGCCAATAAGACAAGTCATGAATTTCTATTAGCTTCCCAAAAGCTTTATTGATAGAATCCCAGAAAGCTGACGAATGCTTGCATGCATGTTATAAAAGAGCATAATAAAGTGAATGTGTTCAGCTAGTTGTTAGATATTTTTATGAAAGAAGATTTTTGCTGACTGTGACAAATGTCTAGCACTTAAACACTGAACTAATCATTAGGGAGAACAGAAACACAAAATTAAATAAGGAGAAGTGCAAAATATTGAATCAGCATTGAAACTGACTGCATGAACCGCAGTCCTGCTGAAAAGGACCTGGAAGTAACAGGGCATGGCAGGTTGAACATAAGCTGACAGCGTGGTCTCAGTGTAAATAAGGCAGATTGTGTGCTGTGCCACACTGAGATCATGGCGAGCAGACTGAGAGAAGTTTTTACCTTCTCTATTTGGTATTATTGATGAATCTGTGTGCAGATATGGGTCCCTGAGTTAAAAGGGACATGGAGAAACTGGAGAGGGTCCAGCAGAGAACAGCAAAGGTGGTCTGGGACCCAGGGCATATGTAAGGAGCTGGACTTTGTTGGTCTTGCGAAGAGGTGATCTAACATCAGCCTACAGCTATATAGATGGCAGTTAAAAGCTGATGGGCCACACTCTTCTTTGCAGCAGCTGGTGATAAAACAAGCAGTGATGGACTTGAGTTGTAGCTTGGGACGCTCAGGATGGACATTAGGAAAAGATATGTTCACCAGGAGGGTAGTGCAGCACTGAAACAGGTTATTCATAGAGCGGCTGGAATCTCTGATTTTGGAGGTTTTCAAGACTTCATTACCCAAAACCATAGCTGACCTAACCTGGCACAGCCACAGTCCTGTTTCAAGCAGGAGGTTGGAGTAGAGACCCCAAAAGATCCCTTCGAAACAACACCTTACAGTTTTAGGATGGTTTTCCCATCCAAGCTGCCCCATGTGATCCAGTTTTAAGCATTCTGAAAGCGGGCAGGAAGACTGAAGCCATACCAGCAGCACACAAGTTAAAAGGCTGTCTTAGAACTGAAGACAAGGATTTGTAGGTTGCTTGCAAAGGCATCAAAAGACAACATAGAAAATAATTTAAAACTCTGAGACAAGGCAATCTGACACCAACAAAGCACAAGCTGAAAAGAAGTTTTGAGATGTAAAAGCACTCTAAGCCCCTTTTTGAAGGTCAAGAAGGTGAACTGGTGTATAGCAGTACTAGAGCAAAAAGTTTCATTTCTAACACCATTCACACAGAAGTATCACTACCGTATGGAAATACACAATGGCACTCAACGAAGAAACAAGTTCCTGCAGAAGACAAGTAGCTTTCCCTCTCTTCCTCAAAGACCTATAAAGCCCCAAGCCTTCCTCCGCTTGTGAAAGTCTGATGAAGAAAGATGAGATGAAAGACTCCAGTTTTTGAGAGACCCACTTCAACAAGAAGCTCAACAAGACAGATGACATTTTTCTCTTCCAAGAGGTGACGAAGTACTTCCCCCTTGTTGATGGTGATAAATAGAAGTAGAGGAAAGGCATAATATTTATCTATTTTCTAAAGGTAAATTTGTTGCCTGAGAAGTCAATGTAGCCATTGATTCAAAAGCAGTTTTATTTGAAAGCTCTTTCTGTAGGTTATGCCTACACTGTGTGTGCAGAAACTGTGTGCAGACCATCATACCAACATTATGTGTTCAGAAACTAATATTTTTTTGAAGGTTAGTAATTAAATTCTATACCTAGCATGATTTAAGAAGTGGAAACAAGTGAGCCAAACACTTTTGACATTAGCACAGCTGTTTACTGATGTAAATCAACTAAGACACTGTGTCTAGATACTGAAGAAAATCTGTGATTATCCAACACTGGCACAATGCAATCTCTGTGGTTTACCCGTTGTTTCCTGCATTTGTCTGGTNTTTCGTTAACTGAAACTGCTGATTGATAGATTATATGTAAATTTTGACCTAAATTTGGTTATTGTGCTTATTAATGCATCATCATTTTAGTAAAATCATACTAAGTTAGCCTAGGATATGCTCAGTTAAGCAAACACTGACCTGTTCAATATAGGCAAGTTGCATGGAATGAACGTTGAGACCGTAAGTCACCTTAGAGAAGAAATTTGCAAAGCACTTTTTTCTCTGGAGGTTCATTTTGTCTCAGCAGCAATTCAAAAAGAATTAATCCACTGCATAATTAGCTCTTTCCAGAAACGTAAATCTTCTTTAGCATAACAGCATTATTGAACTGAACAAGCAGTTTTATTGGTCAAGCAATTGGGGGTGACTTCTGCTTCAAGAAACTTACAGAATTTTTGAAGTGTGAAAGTTATAGCAACTTGCAAGCACCATACAGAAAGAGATGCAAGAGAACAGGAACCTGAACTGTATGGGATGAAGCCAATTTTATACTTTAACATTTTTATCATTATGATTTTAGGCATAATCTTAGCTGCTGCCTCTGTTCCACTTCTGTTATTACAAATTTGAAGTTGTTAATATTCTTTGCATTTACATTTTCTCCACACCTCTGAATCATAAATTCTCTTGAAACACAAGATTGAAGATACAGGATCTCTTAGTCCAATATCCTACTCTGTTGCAGACAATCTTATAGCATAATCTTAAGAAAACTTAGTTAACAACCTTAAAAAAACCAAAAAGTTTTTTCTTGCCTTGCAGTGTAGAAACACATAAATTGTAAATACAAGGACTTTTCTAAGAAGCAGCAAAACAGCTTCTTCAGCAGCTACATCTATATCACAAAACAACACTAAGCTGATTTCAGCACAGACACACAGAGATTCATCTCCTTCAAGATTAGAGAGCAAATGCAGTCAGAAGCTGAATTATTCTGGGCGTGAGGCAGGAGGAGATGGGAACAGGGACAGAGGAGAAGGATAAGAAATCACTACAGTAGCATATGACCTTTTTTCAGTTGTTAGACAAGAATTACTCTAAATTTACAGCTCAGAAGTTGATTCCCTGTTTCTCTAGTCTGCTGTTCAAAACGTAACTGTGACATCTGTGCTCCTCACAGCCTTGAGTATTTTCATGCATTCAGTCTTCCCAAAATGTGCACAAGTAATGTCAGTCTCCTTTCAGAAAACAAAGGCATGGGCAAATTCCCCAAAGTAGCTGTGCAAGTCTTAATAAAAGTATCTCATTTCCAGCTGAGCATGTTTTGAGCTGTCTGTGCTCCCTTCAGAGAACGCAAGGAGAGTTAAGGTGCATTCAAATGGGATTCTAAACAGCCAGCTCAGACAGGTAACCCATTGTGAATATTTACTTCACACTAACATGAATTGATCTCTCTGCTGGTTAGAAATGGAGTCTGAAGTGGTTAGCTCAGATGTAAATATTTAAATTGTAAACATCTTCATTTAGTCAATAGTTAAAGTCTACCTCGAATAAGATGATAGAAAATATTCAGTACACATACATCTCATAAGTCTGAGTCTTCTCAGATACTTCACTACTTGCAAGTGGAAGAAACGAAGGTTTATCAGGAGTAGTCAGCATGGATTCACCAAGGGGAAATCATGCCTGACCAATCTAATAGCTTTCTACGATGACATGACTGGCTGGGTAGACAAAGGGAGAGCCGTGG
>Ga0065711_1037985_pt1 | contig 19273 bp, 14 predicted proteins | sample Hoacrofraction12_FD_59098 | JGI IMG/M metagenome (GOLD analysis project Ga0065711, IMG submission 59098) | Hoatzin crop microbial communities from Cojedes, Venezuela - Epithelial fraction 12 v2 (version 2) | ecosystem: Host-associated > Birds > Digestive system > Esophagus > Crop | place...
GGAGGATGGGACCAAGCTCTTTTCAGTGGTGCCCAGCGACAGGACAAGGGGCAATGGGCACAAACTGAGGCACAGGAAGTTCCGTCTGAACATGAGGAAGAATTTCTTCCCTCTGAGGGTGACGGAGCACTGGGTCAGGTTGCCCAGGGAGGTTGTAGAGTCTCCTCTAGAGATATTCAAGACCTGCCCGGACAAGGTCCTGTGCAGCCTGCTGTAGGTGACCCTGCTTCGGTAGGGGGGTTGGACTAGATGACCCACAGAGGTCCCTTCCAACCCCAAACATTCTGTGATTCTGTGGTACGCAAAGGCTCCTGCTGAAAGCCAGGCTAGGGAAGCCAAGAGAAGCGTCATGATGGACTCCAGGAAAAGCTCTTCTTGGAACAACAACAGTTCAAACCTGAAAAATTTTACTTACCAGGAAGACCTGAAAAGTCTTCAGCAACTCCAATAGAAAGAAGGCGAGAGGACTGCCTACTGAGATCCACAGCACTGTAATAAGGATTTTCGTGTCACTTGTAAAAATTAAAATTTGCATCTTTCAGTGAAAGCCTGCACCACTTTCAGCTTAAACATCTTAACCCTTTTATCACCCACCACATCATTTTCTCCTACCTCTAAGCCACTTCAGAAGTCTTCAGCGGGGAAAACAAGTTTAATAAACATTCTTCTGTCTCTTTAATAGGCTGAGAAGTTGGCAGCACAGCCCACAAGTAACTCCCACCGCTCACTGTCCTCCTCGGTGAGGATCCGTCACCTGCTCACCGCCCTCCCTTGACTCCTCCTGGAGCTGTCTCATCCTAGCAGCCCCTCCTTTGCTACCTCAGAGTTTTTCCAGCTGCACCCAACAACCCAGGCCTGCCATGAGGCTGTGTCATCGTACTTTCAGTATTTACAAGCAAGGTTAGAAAACACCATCAGCAGAGGCACTGCAGTCTTAGTCTTATGCATACGAACATAGCCAGGTTTGAAAAAGTGTCTGTTCTCACAGTATCACCCTATCTGGTCTGTAACAGCTTGCACATGGAAATCAAGCAGACCAACACTACACCGCATACAAAAATATCACAGCAGCAACGATCAAATTCCCCACCACCTTACAAGAGCAGGTATCATCTCCCTTCTTCTCAAGTCAGCAGTGTAATACATATTGTAAGAGAAGCTGCTAAAGCTGCGGGGTGTCTGCTTCCCAAGGACCTGCACCTCAAATGGCATCCTCAGACTTACCCTGTGCCCTCAGTTAAACCCATCTTCACTAACTCCTGGTAAGGGAGAGATGCAGCTGCAAGCAAGGGCCCCACGCCAGCCCTTCCACTGCTTCCCGTGCTGCCAGAAGAGAGCCAAGGGCCAGGTAGGCAACTCTCTCCCACTGCTATACAGGGTCCTGCTTCACCATTTCGACTCCTGGATGGGTGACAAATTTTAAGACCAACAAGCAACAGGATGCACCATCTCTCAGACAGCAAAGCACACAGCCTATTCTGGGACACCTGCTGTCATCAACAGGCAAAGACACACGATTTCAAGAAATAAACACACGATCATTTGCATCACATCATTGCCCAGGTGGGACAAAGGCACTACAAAATCTAGAGCTGGATCACATTTCTCAGGTGAAAAGCTCATGAAATAAAAACCATGTAGCCCTCCACTCCTTGCCCTCAAGAGCTGTGAAATTGAGACTAAGATCACAAGATCTTAAAGTGATCTATTAGACCAGATGAAGCAAACATTTCACTGCGTTACTGCAACAAGCTGGAAGACGTGACCACAACACAAATTGTGTTTCTGGAACAAAGAGGTCTTCAGAGCCACAGAGTACCACAGAAGACCATGGCGTTGTTTCTGCTGTTGGTCTGCCAAACTTAAATGCAAAATAGTAAATAAGAATGCTCAGAGAACATCTGTTACTGTCATACCCCACTTCAACAATGTCAATCGCTCGTAGCCCAAAAGATTAAACTCTATTGGATTAGTAAGGGCGAGACATCACTCCCAGAAAAGCCTGGCTGCGACAATTACACCCACACAGCTGCAGAAGGCTGATCGCCAGCAGAGGGAGGGTAAGGCAAGTCTGCAGGCCAGAAAGTCAAGCATCAGACAGCTCTGGCAGACAGCACTATGGTCAGGCCAGCGTTTAGACAGCAACCAGGACAGCAAGCACAGGCTTCAGTTCAGACTCTCAATGTACACAACGGACACAGCCCATCAACCAGGACTTGAGGAAGCTAGTGTAAAATTGCCTCTGTTTTTTTACCTGCACAGTAAACAACTCCTTGCTGATTAGCAGGATTTGCATTCAGTGCTGAAGAGGACAGTGTAATACAAGACCAGAATAAGTACATCTTGCCTGGGCAAGTAATCCACCACACAGCCATGGCCACAGAGAGTGGCTGGGATAAAAGGTTAATTTTTATTTAAAAAAAAAAAAAAATCAGCTGGGTATTTCAGCGGAAAGCTTTTTCAGGGGAACAGGACAAAGAACATATTTTTAACCAGGACACCCTACAGCCCCATGTTCACTAAGCTCCCATTCAAGGATAGCAGCAGCACAGGAGGTTGGGGAAGCAAAGAACAAGACAAGACAAGAACAGGCAATTGCAGTTATTGATTTAAGCATAAGCCAAAGCCATGACTTCAGGCCGCCTCCTTGAAGGACTGGCCTTCCTCCTGGGCCACTTCTGGCAGCAGCTCAGAGCAGCATGAAGCTGTTCCCACCCGCGACCTCCAGCACTGACAGCTGGCTCCGAGCTGCAGGAGTGAATACGAGAACACCAGCCTGTTATCCTTTGCTGCATGTCAGGAAAGCTCTGGAAACAAGGAGGCAGACTCTAACACCAACCGAGGATTATTCATACTCCAGTCTTAGCGGACGTGTTATCTCTTTAACATACAGGCCATTATTACAGCTTCAGTTTCAATAAAGCTAATAATTTACTCCACCAGCACAGAAAAACATCACCATCACCAACAGAAGATGTTTTCAGATGCTGGGTATTAGTTGGTCCAAACCAAGGCTGACCAAACACGAGGGATGCCTAATCTTTGAGAAGTATGCAGCCAGCCTTTCCTTTTCTTCAGGTTACAAAGGCTGTATGGCCGGCAAAAGCTAAACAGGGCAACTGCAAGAGTATTTCCACGGGTCTAAAAATAAAAAAAATCTGAACTGCAAAGTGGCAATTGCTTTCCGCCTTCATGGGAAAAGGCCAGAATCAGAATAAGCTGAGTGAATTTAGTTAATCATAACCACATTATGCCATTCATCTCGGCCGCAGAACATCCCAGGCTTTGCATGCTTCACTATGTGAATGGGTAGAAACATTTGCTCACATAAGCTGGTTAAATGTGATTTAGCCCAGATGTCCGAATGGCTTAGCAGCCTTTGTTGGGAGATGTTTGCAAAACATCAAAACAGAATGACAAACACAAATACATGACTGAGTTCCTGTCCAGCGGACGTGCAATGCCTGGAGTTTAACAAGACTATTTTTGGCAGCGCATATTGCTAAAACTCACTGACGCACCACCACTGTAGCTGCACAATGTTCAGTTCTTGTTCAAAGGAACGGTGAAGATGGGACACAACCTGGGCTGTAAGAGACCTGCCAGTTAGGGTCCCCTCGCCCCTACGCAGCACTGCTGCACCTGTCAGCCACACAGAGATGGAGCGAAGAAACAAGAGATGAAAAATGCTGCCAATCCTGAACGTCTTGGAAAATACCTGATACACCACAGGGTCGGGGGAACTGTTCACTTACAGCCTGCATACAGACCCTGAGCTTTGAGAAAGGTGTACTAGGATAGGTCCAAAATGTTTGTCTTACAGATAGTTGCAGGTATGAGATACTAAGGCCAGAACTGTATTTACAGTGGGTCCGCTCACATAATTTATCAAAGTAACAGTACAGTCTACCTCCTCTTAGTACCACACAGTTCTGGAGAACACACACAAAAGATAGTGTTTTAGAAGTAGGTATCGTAGACATACAAAAATTAACAGAAGTAGTCAAGGTGAGAATAATGCAGGGAAAACCTCGGCACAAGGCCAATAACATGCCAGTAATTCATCCTTCAAAATACAAGGTCATTTTCTTCTCTCATTGTGGTATTCATTGATTGTAATTAAGCACAAATTTTCCTCCAGCAATAGTGGTTAATATGATGTCTGGTTCAGACAGTCTGCAACATATGTGTAGACTACAAATTTACCCTTAAAATACAACTTGGGGAAAAAACATGGACATGTTCTATTATGCAGACACGTAAACATGCACATATAGATTTCTGCACAACTATTACACGGGAGTGTTTGGTTCAATATGGTGAAACAAACTGATCTACAGCCACTTTCACAAATAGAAGGCATTCCCCTCACTTGGTGATCTCAAACAACAAATGCATCTCAACATCACTGTCCCAGATTACCTCCTGCAGCCATTTTACCAGACTACAGAGCTGAAACCAGCCAGGCAGCTTGGTTACAGCCCAAGTCTTCCACAGGATATACCATATTCCAACAGACAAGCTTCAACACAGGAGTTCAGACCTACCTGCAAGCAGACCCCTACCACCAGTCCTCCACTGCTACTAAGACAGGCTAATTGCTAATTTGTAATAAAGAGGCATTTCACAGGCAAAAGAATGAATATGCAATAATCAATACTGATAAAATCTACTGCTACAGCAGGACACTGTCTTCCCGTCTACTAGGTCTACTGCCCCCAAAATTAATTGTAAAAACAACAAATTAAACAAAACACACAACACAAAGGGCTTAAAGGATACATTTTTCCACATCTCTAACTTCCCATCTGCAAGAACAGAAGCCAGCCTGAAGTTCTTCTCCTTTAATCCATCCCCATCTTTAAAGCCCAACAGACACTCTTCTGCTTTTAGCAGGCTATTCAGCCTCAAAGAAAGATACCATAACTTGAGAGCATTGCCTTGACCCAAATCTCAGAAGTTTGGTTTTTACCTTCGGAGGTGGAAGGGATCGAGCAGGAAGTATCTAATTACAGCTTAGGTCCAAGCAAAGCAAAAATCTGCTCACACTGTCCATGCTTAACTTTGACCCACACAAGCACACTGAAACCCTGAGCAGCCAGACTCTTGATATGCTTCTGCCAGAAGCCTCTGTATTCTACAGGAAGAAAACTACCTTTTGTAGGCCACTCTCCTTCACAAGTCATTTATAGCTACGTTTAGTTATAAATATATATAATGTTATATATATATATAACACCTCTATTCTCTAATAACTATATATATAGTTCTTAGAGAACAGAACTACATGAAATATAGCTGATGAGTTGAGGACCAAAAAGCAAAGCACCTAGCAGAGCTTCCCCTGCCCAAGATTTAACACAGGCATATGAAGTTCAATGATTAAATATTCAATCTTTGGATTTAATTTGTGCCTATCAGCTTACAGAACCAAGGCACCACCCTACTGCACCTATTTTTTGAAGTTACGTGGACCAACTGCTTTACATAAAATTGCTGTACAAATATTCTTGCTACCTGCCACACATTTGGGATGGCAATGTAAAAGGAGTTGCTCTAGCCAATTTTCTTCCAAAAGGAGCAACTGCTCTCCGTGCTCCTAAAGAGAATTTAATGAAGCCATCTGCTCGTGGTTGAGACTATTCTAAAAACATCCTGCATTCTTTATGTTCCTTTTTACAGTTCAAAGCCTGGCTAGCATCCCAAGGCTACAACCTTTGCAAAAAAGCAAGGCAAAAAGCAGAAAGAAACATTACTGAAAACATTTTGCTCATATGAATGTTAAAATATTTCAGTATCTGCATTTATGCAGATATCATATTATTGACAACATTTTTGGCAATATTTGTATTTTAAAAGAGGCGACAGAATAGTAAATTGCAATGCAGTATAAAATTGATTCTTGTAATGCTATAAGTATTTGAATATGTTATTTGGTAAACAAAAGTCAAATCAAGGATGCTAGCTAACTGATCCACAGTTTTAAACTACCTCAGTGCTACAGCCTATATATAAGCATAACCAAGAAATAAAGAACTTTTGTTCACTTAGTTTCCAAAAAACTCTATCCAACCCATCTGCAAAATACCAAACAGGAGAGACAGATTTAAAACAACTGCTGTACAGACTACAGGAAAGGGCTCTCATACGACTTAACTGCCACACACCTGTGGCAGTCACTTTCAGCTGTCAGGGTATTACCTGTCCTTCAGGCATGTAGGGGGCAAGAGTACTGGAAGAGGCACATCCAGGGGAGAACGATCCCTGAGCATGGGTAGGTCTCCTACATGAAGTTACTGCTTTTACACAGAGTACAGATACGTAACATAAATTGACTTTTACCACTTCCACACTTAGAGTTACACTTCTCCAATTTCCCGTCTGTTAGCACCCCTCTGACAGCAGACTTAAAACACGATTTTTCAAGGAGATGTATTGCAGCACAGGATTAACTTCTGCTGCACCTGGCAGCATAAGCATAAGTCTGCTTTTCCAACTGAAAAATACACCCTTCACTCACAATGGAAGTTCGAAAAGGTAAAAACTTGTTCCACTGCGTTTCCAAGACAACTCTGAAATTACTGGTGCTGCAAGTCATCTAGGAACAGAAAATACATTCATCAGGGTGCCAAGCACAACGGAGCCTTCAATGTTGCCTGGTGCTTCTAGATCACTTTCCAACACAAATAATGTTTTGTGTTCAGTTACGAACAAAACATCATCACCAAAAAAACCACCAGAAAACTATGAGGGGCATAATAAAAAACACATAACTTTATTTGTAGGGGGGCAGAGCCTACAGACACCAACCAAGAGCAAGAGTCCAAATATACAACATGCATGCTTTGGGTTTCACTGTCTCCACAGCAAGTCTTTCTCGGAGGCAACAGACAAGAAAGGAAGAAGAATCCCTCTTCCAAACGTTTTTTATGGCAGCTTTCAAAAGGCACAGTTTCTCAGTGGGAGTCACATCTAATATACCAAGACTGCATATTCAAAATTTCAGTAATCATCTGGTACCCGGGAGAGTTACAGCAGTAGCACAGGGCAGACAAAAATCAGAGTAAAGCTGCAATAAAAAATTCAGCAAAATTCACACCAAAACTTGAGTGTGAACAGTTGCTTTGCTCTTGCAGCACTGAGTGGCAAAATCCCAGTTCTGCGCTCACACTTCAAAACATTTTGTCAAATAGCTGCTTCTTCACAGAGCCAAGCCTCTTCTAGAATGAAGAAAACAAAAAAAAAAAAAAATTGTCTCGATTAACATTTTTCTCCTAGATTTCTCTGTAATAGAAACTAGTCCTTTACTTGTATTCATTAAAAAAGCGTGCCTTCCAAATTTCGCCTAGTCACATTCATAGAGCAATGAAAGCAAGGCTGTCATTTTTGGATTTCATAGCAGGGAGAAGCAGAAGTAGAAATGGTACTGTAGTAACTAAGACGACATTTTTTTTCCACTGCTGGGATTTTCGAAAGAAGTGTGCTGCTACTGTCACAGGCACAGCTAACTCATCTGAAATAATATGTGGCTGACAGAGACAGCTCCCAAACTAGGCCAAAGCTACCAAAGAGACTTTGTAAGCCCAGAACTCAACTTCTACGAGAAGCCAGAAGTTCTCTCATTGCAAACGGTGCCACTTCCTCGTTCTGCATGTGTAAAGCAACTGAACCTTGAGGTTCATGAAAGCCAAAGCAGAGAGCACCAACTGGGTGCCACAGGTGTTGAAAACACACAACATCTCCTGTTCGAAGAAGCAAAACCAGCCTGTGATTCAGAGGGAAACGGTGTAAGTGGGGTACTTGCTACGCTCACCTACTTAAAACACATGAACACACACCTTTCCTCCTTTGCACCGGCCCGAGAAATTGTGCCCTAACAGCAAAAGCTTTAGTAACTGACCCACTTCAGCCTCACCCTCTGTGCGGTAAGGTACATCTGGCAGACCGATGGCAGGACGGGCCTTGTTGCAAGTCATCTGGACACCAGCACCGTGAATGCATCCAGCTCGCTGTGCCCTCCATTTCCATGAAACAGTCCCTAAATAATCCTGGTTTCAGGCCAGGAAACAGGCAGTCAAAACCACCTCTCTCATTGCTGTGCAAAAGCGAAGCAAAATATCTTCCCATCAAAGGTGGCTTGGAGTCTGTGCTTGGTAGTCAGTGGCTACTTAGCAATTACTGCTCAAACAGTACCGTCATCCAACTCCTCTTCCTCTTCTTGCACAAAAGGGAAATTCCCAGCGTCATCCCCTGCCACAGGCTCTACCAGCCTAGGCTACACGGGGAAAAAGCTGGCCTTCTCTAATACCACAGCAAAAAGAGAAACAGTACTCTCAAACACACCTCCTCTTTAACCAGGGATCACAGCTAAAAGGATTAAGGCAGGAATCCATACCACTACTTGTTTTAGCACTTCTCAGATCTGGCATGTTCTGGAGAATACCCTTCTGGGATATATAAAAACAAGTTAAGCAAAAAAGTGATTTTTCGGGCTAGTGCTAGAATCACATCTGTACCTGCAAATTTTTTCTACCCCTTGCTGTCTGGTGTCTTATCAGTGTTATTTATCAAGAATTAAAGAGGTTGTAAACTACCAACTGCTTGAAGTTTGCTCAGTCGGAAAAGCCCCAAAGCTCACTTGTTTGAAGTACATCGGGCAGCAGCAGGAAGAGAATTTGAACAAATATTAGCAGAGCATTAATGGAGATGCACAGACTTGCGAGCAGCACACGTGATCTCCTCTCCACCTCCACAACCAGGGACAGAATATCATCACCCACAGGACCAGAAGAACATGACAAGACACACAAGCAGCAAAATTCACAGGAGACTTTATATAACCACCAGTCTGACAGTGCCTGGAATGACACTTCAACAGCAGAAAACACACTAACTTATTTGCTAATACGAGAGATGGAGAAAGCTACGTATGCACAGATTTTTTTTCCCTTTTCCTAGAGATAAATGAAAATACTAAACTTCAAGTTTATGATGGTTGAAGAAACTTATCCAGCTGAAAAACTAAGTCATTTGCTTTTATGCAAATGAAATGGAGGTTGTGACATGTCACTTTTCAGCCAGATCAGTTTCTGAATGTAGCGCACTGAAGAGCCAGACAAGTTTTAACATTAATGCAGGAGAACCAGTAAGAGCTCATTTAACTACAGATTTTCAAGAAAAATACCCTCTGCCTCTTTCACTGTGCAGAACTGCAGTTCTGGAAAGCATTAAGGTTTTGACTGAAATTCTGCCAACCAGAGAAAATCGATTAGAAGCTCCCAGACCACTTGCTGCCACAGAACAAAGCATCTTTAATATGTTCCTCACCAGATCAGGCTTTCACTGATCTACCTATCTCCTTAATTTGTACTTCCATGAGGGTATCTTTTCAGTCTCTTGTATGTAATTTTCCCTTCTGGCACTTGCCCCAGAGAGTTGATGGGAACTCTGAAGCATACCTCTTCAGCTCACAGCACACACATGGTTAATCGGCTCCCAGGGCACTCCTACTAACCAAGTGAGAAAGCGCTGCCAAACACCAACCTATATTATTTGAACTCTGCGTAAACCTGTGTTTGAACTCCAGCGAAGGTGAGAAGCATACAGAAGGAAAGGCTGTACCACGCAGGCTCTGAAAGCCCCATGTTGATGCCAAAGGACCGAATAAACATCAGCACGAGCTGTGCTTCTGTGACACAGGAGTAGGAGTGCACTTCAGAAATACCAACCTGAGCGTCACTGAAACACACTCTGATCTACAACAGTACAGACAACACATCACAGCCTGTAACACAAGTGTACTAAAAAGCTGATGATTTGGAATTCAGAGCAGCAGGACTTAACACAGATCATGCCACCTTTGCTCTCTTACCATCCCAGGCCTTGTTTCAGTCCCTTAAGCAGACAGACAGCGTGGGCTTCAGCTACCTCCAAAGCCTGTCTCTGCAGCAGCGCACGGGGGATGTCCAGTTTCTCTCACTCCATTCCCAGCCCCGACATCAGCTGCCTGCAGAGGATTATGAAACCACTAAACGGCAGCCCTCGCCACAGCCCTCTTCAGTTCCCAAGCTGACAGCTGACGAAAGCTAGTGGCCTGTGGCAGTGACAGAACGATTCAAAATGGACATCAGCAAGACCCAAAAAGGAACACTGATGAGGAAGAGAGAGGGACAAATCACACGTGCTGAATCCTGTTACTTTTATTCGTCTTCCAACTTCACTGACTTCAGAACGCCAAAAGCCATTTGAGTGCTGCGAGAGAGCAGACAAACCCCTGAACCACGCGTTTAGCAAGTACAATTTCTACCGCAAGCTGGTTTCGCTACTTCTGTATCACAAAAAAGTATGAACGCACACTCTTTGCATGTCTAAACTTTACCTGCCACATGTCGAAGACTGAGAATGTACCATAAAGGATTATTTACAAAACGAAGGCAGTTGATACAGCAAACACGCAAACTATCTGCATTAAATTTACAGAAGTCTCACAGCTCTCACGCTGATGTAGCTTGAGGGAGCAAGCGAAGAGTGCAAGCACAAAAATATTGATCTGAAAGAGATGGTTCTTTGAAGAAGCATATTTAAATAAACTAATTTGCAATATACTAATGTTCAATCAAATACTTCCGTTTCACCCCATCAAAGTTCGACTGGTATTCTCATCAGCTGACCCTAAATACAGAACTGCTAGAGAAACAGGTAATGAAATGAGTAATTAATGGCTGCCCTCTCCAGATTGATGAACAGTGACGGACTGACCAAGACACATGGTATAGCCATGACGGCTGCAGCAGACAGAAAGCATTGCTTTCTACCAAAGCCACAGTCAGGAAAGCTTAGCGCTGGTGAAGATTAAGTTAACACACAGCTAGACCTTAACACACGAGCATTTCATTAACCTTTGCTTTTCTTGCTATGCAGCCCTGCGTAATTCATAAGTGATACTTCATTTCAAAAGCTATGTCTGCCTCACTATGAATGTACAATCATCAGGAGTTCTCAAAGAGAAAGTGCCTTACAGTCACTAAATAGATTTAGGTGGGTACTACCATACTGAGAAGTAGAACCCGGAGGTCTGTGGTTAAAAGCCTGTCTAAGGGTGGATGGTACTCATTCACTCCCCCACCAGAAGAGCTGGATGCTAAGCCTGTCCTTCAGAAGTGGAGCTTCAGAGCAAATAAACTGTAATTCACAGCTACTGGCACAAGTCTTAACTTTTCTGCCTGTCAGCGGATTTCTGATGTTGCAATTCACACACCAGTCAAAGGTTTCCAAGGCAGAGGACTAGATATTCGGGTAGGTTAGTGTATCACTGAGCAATGGGCTTGCAAGCACAGTTCAAACGAACAAACTGTACTAAGACATTGTCCATTAATTAAAGCTGACGCTTCTTCACCCATCAGGCAACATCGCATTCAGGAGCCATCACACAATGAAACCATTGTTTGTCTTTCCTTTACATATTCAACTGCAGAACAAAAGTTGATGGTTGTACAGTCAACATGGCCTTGAACTTCTGCAGGTAGCACTGCTCCTCATACTCAACAGCAAAGAAGGATCTTGAACTAAAAGAAGAGGTGAAAGCCTTAGTGGAAAAAAAAAGAGAAAGCTTTCTATTACAATTTTTCACTGAACAGCACCCTTTCAAAAGTGTCGTCAGTTTTTTAAGTTCAACATCATACCACTATCATTAGCTAGAAAAGACAGCACAAAATGCCTCCCAAGGAAGAACAGCTTACTGTTTACTGTTCTTCCTTCCTCAGCCTGTCACACGTAGTGCTCTTCCACAAGTTTTCAAACATATGAATAAAATACGACATTTTGACATTTGAATGAGACAAATGTCTCAAAAAATGAGGTATGCAATTCTTCCAAAATATCTGTGATATGACAGATATTCTTCAACAAAAAACAGACATAACAAGAATTGGTAAAATGCTTACCAGAAAGGGAAGGTTCCCTGCATAATGGAACATACAGAGGATTTTGAACTTGTGGCGTTCCATGAATTTGTGCATCGCATTTAAAACCAAAAATCGATTCATATTCACATCAACATTAACCTGGGATGTTTTATCAACAGTACTAACTACAAATAGCAATCACAGCTGCCATAACGCGAGGACCAACTCCAAAGAGCAAAATAAATACTTTCATCCCAATTTTCCTGGGAAAACAGATGAAAGAATGTCCAAATCTTCAGAAACAAGCAAAGAAAGAAACCCTTGAACGAAAAGAAATAACAGGCTAAGACAAGTAAAGGGCCTCTAATGGTAGTGATTTATTCCACCACAGCCTGTTAGTGTCAGGTTATGTAATGAGCCCACATGATTTAGGAATTCACATAGGGAGAAAATGTTTTTCAATTAGCAATATGGATCTGGGTTGGCTGATGTCAAGTGCCTGTAAGTGACAAAAATGACAGATGAAGACTTTAAACAATGGCTTAAAATGCATTACTTTTTATGACCCTAAATTCATTAAGGCATGCCTTAATGCCATCCTCAAAATAAACCAAAAGGAAATGAGAAGAGTAGATGTAAGCTGTAATTCTCTCAAGTACTGGCATTTCTCTTGCTTTCAAACATCACTGCTTCTAAATTAGGGTACAGATGAAATTATGTAAGAAGCTGCAACAGAGAGGTAGGTAACACAACAGCTATGAATTAGAGGGGGAGAAACTGGTAAGCAATGACACAAAACCACAAAGAACAATTACTACATGTTAAGCATTTACAGGAGGAAAAATGCAGATGGAAAAAACATGCAGCTACAAAGCCAAAAGCTACCACTGAAAATCACCCTGCCCTCCTGGGGAACAGAGGCTGCTAAACCCCTCCAGAAGTCAGGTGAAGTGAAAATCTGCTCTTAGAAAAGCAGACAGACCCCAACGCACAGCCTCTTCCAGAAGTAAAAAATCCATCACCAATTTTCCGTTACATAAGTGTGATTTATTACTGGTCCAAAGTGCCTGCCTTCAGCTTTCAAATATCAGGGTCCTATGTATGTCACTCTGAGCAGTCAGCCAGATTTTTCTTCCCCATCATTTGTATTTATCAATTTATGTCCATTGCCTTTTCTTTCATAAGCTACACAGATAGTGCTTCTTGAGTTTGTCCCTCTGTAAGCATATTTTCCAGTACTTATCAACCCTCCAGGACTCAGATAATACGTTGTACTTGTCCACAGGCAAACAAGATAATGGCAGGAGACTAAACCAAGTTTTTTTGTGAGCTTAGCGGAACCGATAAGTGTTACAAGTACCACAGATTAAAAAGATATATAGAGCCAGTTCATGATGGCTAAGACACTACAAAACCCCCCAAACTTTCAAATGCAGCTTTGCAGCTGCTTTTAAATCTGTTTTTTTGAGACCTTCAGACAATGGCTGTCCAAGACCTCATCTTCCCAAAGGAACCAGAGCCAAAAGTCGTGACTCGGAGCAGCAGCCTCCGGGGGCTGTCAGCACTGAGCTCCTCTGATGTCAAGTCAGTTTAGGTAGCTCTAGAATTACTGAAAGGAAGAAGCCTCCGGCAAGAGTTTACTCTCCAGAATCTGTAGGACACAGACACTCTTGTTTTACAACACAAACGGCACAGTTAAGGCCATCTCTTGAAGGCTTTTTGGCTTGGTTTTTTTTGTCTGTTTGTTTTGTTGTTGTTTTGAGTTTTGGTGGGTTTTTTTAAATCAGCTATTTCTTCGGTACACCAAGATCCTTCATCAAGTGATGCGACTTCAGCCAGATCAGCGCAGAAACAGAACTCCTGGAGTGGGAAAGCAAAAAGTAAGCTTTAGAGCACTTCTGCAGCTTTTCTCTGACTTCAGGTGCACCACTTCATGTGGGTAAAGCAGCTGAACCAAGAAGCAGTAATCCTTCTGTCTAAGTATGTACATGCGATAAGCTACTGGAATAGTCACAACAGATTTTTCTCATGACGTTACTCTGACGTACTGTGAATTCACATACTTCTCTTCAACCTGAGTCCAATTCTCATACTGCTAAAAGACAAACAAAACCCCCTTCATCCTCTTATTCCTATCATTTACAACATACATAAATTTCCAAGAGGAAGGGAAGCAATGTGATTATGAAAGACAAAAGGAATCACTCAAATTAATTACCTTCTGCACTTACCTTCTTCAGGTAGCAAGAATCCCAACCCTTCCTCTCAAGCTGAGCTTGTTACACGCACAAGACTAAAATAAAATTTCAGTACAGACAGGCAGGGACGTGAGGGGAGAGCTGCCCAGGCGTGATGCCAGAGGGGCTGCAGCCCCCCCAGGCACACTGCTCATATCCCCCGATGCAGCCTTGCCTCCCAAGTCTTGCAGCCAGCCCGGCCACTGCTGCCTCCGGCCCCTGGCCTCCCAGACCTGGGTGCCTTGCTAACTGTGGGGAGGAAAACAGAGCAGAGAAAGGGCATTGTGCTTTCCACCAGTTGGCCTTCTGCTTCGGGGGACCATTTTTGTTTAGAATGTGGCATATTCAAGGAGTCACTGATCGCATCTCAGTTCTGTACACCAGTGCATCAGGAAAGCAGAACCCATGGAGATTTATGGTAGCAGCTGCCCCGTCTGCTCTAGAAAGCTCCTCAATAGTACAGGTAGAAATACCTACTTTACAAATAGGGTACAGAACCCAAAGGACTTCAGCAAAGAGCATGGCAACACCAAAATGAGAAAAGCAGAAATAAAACCCAATACAGTACTGCGCTGCGAGTGAGCCCAGTAAATTGCAGAAACCTGATGGCTCAGATGCCACGAGTTAGCATTTGGAAAACAACCGTCAGTTTGGACAAAGAATACTCCCAGATTATGCAGAAGAAAAACCTTATTAATGGCACCATTACCCAACAACGATGGAGCCCAACTCTCACAACAGGCCCTGTCGTCACATGCTACCAAAAATGACTGCTCCAGGAAGGCAGCTTACTCATTAACCTGCTTTTTTATGCCATTTCTGATGAATCAGATTTCTACAGACACAAAGAGGTGATTCACAGCTCTTCACTGACTCGAGTAGGGGACGCAGGCCACCAGAGCTGTTGTGAGGGTCATGGTCCCACATCCCCAGGCTGGCGGGAGTGAGCCCTACACCAGAAGGTTTGCCTTCCTCTCCCTCCCCGGCGCCGGATCGAAGGCCAGCCTGGTCCCGCACACTCACAAGCCGCCATTCCAGCCCTTCGCCGTGCAAGCCAAGCCGCACCATGCAACACCGTTCCCCCAACAGCCACAGGGAGAGCTGAAGATGGCGCTCCCGCTTCCCAGACGCTCAGGGGCCTGCTCCCTCTGGCAGGCGGTGGCTGCCCAGGGATGCTGCCGGGCAGGAGACTCGTTGAGCCGGCGAACACTATGACGTGTAAAAACCCAGTGAGAGACATAAGTTACCGGAAAGGCAGGCCATTTTTTGTGGTCGTGCCGAAAGGAGCTTCGGCAGCCTTGCACCCCTCTCAATCATTAACCGATGGGGAAGAAAACCGACGTGCCTCCTGCCCGTCAGCCAGAGCGGGTTCGTCCCGGCCCCGTTCAGCTCCAGTGGCCCTTGACAAAGGCTGGCGGGGCAGGGAGACGGCGCGGCAGGGGCTCGACTCTCCCACCACACCGCCAGCAAGCAGGGCAGGGCTGGGGGCCGCTCCTCCCCATCCCTCTGCGCCTGCAAAGCCCACAGGGGCCAGCCCCACTGCCGCCGGGCTGACGTCGCCACGTCAGGCTCCACATACTTACACAAAATTGGCATCAAGATACTACAAAGAAGAGTTGCTGTCGAACACAGGCGGGGTATATAACTCCACACCTAATTTAGAATGAAAATTAAACCCACGCTCTTCCAAAAACAGAACAAAACAAAATCCTCAGACGATACAAACTTGAAGAGCCTGCCATCGAAGCAGTCATTATTCTCTCATTAATGGATGCCGTGCCGTGCTTCTGTTTGGTACAGAGTTTGGGTCAAAGGCTCCCGGGATCCCCACCACGTCTCACATCTCCGACCAGCCACTGGCTGCCCCAGAGGGCTCTGGCTAGCAGCATGTGGCCAACACTGCTGCGACAGCCAGAGTCCCTGTGCCACGGGCAGTAAAACACCTCGCAGAAGAAGGAAGGAGGTCGACAGCTACCATCCACCGCTAGAAACCAGAGGCACAATGTCAGACAGTTTTGCCCTTTTTCAAAAGGGCTTTGTTCAATGTTAAACCACATAACATTCATTGGAACTGATTAAAAGGCACCTTATCCATGCTGAATACATCAACTGATTGGTTTGTTTCACACAAGGGTCAACCCTCTCTTCCTAAGGCACACCAAGACAGCTTTTACTAGTTTACATTTTATACCTCCAAACTCTTGTCCAAGTTTTTCACCTGGAACCTGACTGACAAATGCTTTTTCTTTTAACTAGAATTTTAAAAAAAAGAAACCAAACAACTTAAAAACCCCAAACTGTTACCCAGTTCTAGTTTTGAAGACACGCAGCTGATCTACACGCTCTTCTGACCCATGAACACAAAACAACGCTGTACCCCTTGTAAAAGAAGGTACATTCCCCATTCCTAAACCCTGTTCCACAGAGAAATATATTATTTGAAATAAAACCAGTCTAAAGAACAGAAACGCAGCAAATTAGGAGTTTGAAGTGCTAGATAAACCTATTCAGCTTAAGCACATTTTATTCTCCAGGTGCTCTTCAACAAATAGATTCCAGACTCCTCATGCCTATAAGTATCCCTTCCTTCAGGAAGATGACTACAGAGAAGAGGCTGCACACCATTATGTTCCTATGATACAAGTTTTGACACAAAAACCTTTCTGTATACCTAAAAGTGAAAATCTCAAATCAAGGAGTAAATTACGACTGCGATCATTAAACAGCTGTGGTTTCCAACACATTTTTCTTACAATATTTTCCACCATTCACAAGCAGACAATGCTCCCAAATAAGACTGACCACACGATATATTTACGCAATTCTATGAAAAGTACATCATTCTATAGAAAGTTAACAGTTTTCAAATTAAAACAAAATTTTCTGCTTTCAGCCTTCTTATCCAACAAGTAGTCTGGCATTAAGTCAACTGGACCAACAAACTTCATGGCAACTGTCACATAAGGGTGAGCTAAAGCTATGTAGTTTTGTAGCAAACCACCGCCTACTGCCTGCAAAGTTATTACTGAATGACTATTCCCTATTGAAATCAGTAACTTGCTCAACATAATTATAAAGCATAGGTTGGAAGCAGCATATTAAATCTCGGGGAAACTACGTAAACTGCAGAATATGAGCTGTGAAAAGGCACCACCCACTGACAGTAACACAAACACACAAAACATCCCCCAGCTCACTGGCAGTAAAGTGATTAATCGCAGCTGGATGGTCAGTGTTGGAAAGCACACCCAGAAGCCTACAGACCAGACTGCATCACCTTTGCTCACCTTACGGAGAGCCCTCCTCTACAACGAACATCCATTTTTAAACCAAGACAGTTTGCAGAAAAAAATGAGCAAACAAAAGAGAGAAAATCTGTGCCTGAATGAACAAGATCAGTTACTAACCCAAAATTAAAATCAAAAAGAAATCAAAATACGTGGCCTGCTCTAAGAAACTGCCAGGAGGAGACATAAGGGTGCCAGATGATGTTACTGAACCGAGCTGCAACAGAAGCCGAGGTGCAGAGATCACCGAGCCGTGAGGCGAAGACGTCAGCATCAGAAGGAGGAGGACATTGTGCAACAGGTCTCCTACACCTCGTCCTCTGCAATTCCATCCTAAAACTCGGGGAGGGGGGAGAGAAGAGATAACCTGACAACCTGTCATCTCAGAGATCATAATCTCTCACTTCAGGGAGAGGCGTGGAATTAAAATAATTCTCTCCTTTGGTGGCTGCCAAGGAACATGACCTACAATTCCACTCTAGACAACAATGGAAAGAAAGCTAGTATTTATGAAATATTTTTATCAGCTGAAAGAAACTGTCACTACAGCCAAGCCAGATTCACCTGTAATTTGTGGATACCCATTTTCGCGCTCCATCCCACCACGGCACGGATCACACCGCAGTTCCACTGATGCTCCGCTCACTGGCCAAACCAGCCGAAGCTGCTCCTGCCCCCGCACCGGCTCCTGCCCCCGCACCGGCTCCTGCCCCCGCACCGGCGGGGCTGCACCATCCACAAGCAGCACCGGCATGGCATTGGCCTCCGAGCAGCCACCGCCACCACCACTTCTGGAAGCAAGCAACGCGAGAAGGAACTGGGAAAAAGAAATTTAGGCTGGCTTTTCTGGCATACGCAGTGGCAGGGATGCACCAACACTGAGAAGGACAAGGCCCTGTGAACACAACGACCACTTGAACCGTGTAAAACACCACCACCGCTGCCCTGGAGTTAGTCCAGCAAGCAAGCGGCAACACTGGATATCTGCATATTTATCCACAATAAAACAGTTTTATCGTGCAATTTTCAAGCTAGATTCAAACAAGATATGTAACCATGGTGGAGAAAAAGGCAACCCTGTTTTTGCCCGTGGTAAAGACGAACCCACGGGGGAGCAGAAGTTGGGAACAACCACACCATCCTGCCAATGTGGGCTTTGCATTCATGCTTTGCACCCCTCAAGCCACACTCACATGTGGTTTTGGGAGGAGGAGGAGAGCACAGACGGCGGCATGTCCCCAACGACACGGACAAGTGGTGTCCCCAAGCCATCGCGCTGCTGCATATTCCCCTGACCCCAGCAGGCATTCCTACACATCCCAGCTCACAGAGGGGTAGAAACCATACCAGGCTCAGCTTGGCCTTTCTGCCTGGGGTGCAGCACTGGTATCAATTTACAAGTACATCGATACCACGGTAAAAACCTGCAGTACCTTTTCTCATGGGTTTTCATGCACGTGCAACTAGAATGCATGAATCACCATCCCTGGGGAAAGGGCATGCTTCTTGCTACAGTTAAGATAAAAAGTCTGAGTACTACTGGTGGTTGCCATCACCATACTTCAGCAATCTTTGTAAACAAAATAGGCCTCTTCTATGTAGACCGTCTGGGCACACACTGCTAATAAAGATGAAGGACAAACAAAGGTCACAAAGCTAAGAGGGCTAAATAACTACTTTGGAAACAGACCTCAGCACAACATACAGACTGCAAATAAGGAATGTGATTTTTTTTTTTTTTTTTAACGTACCATGAGATCTTACAAGATCCCATACCTCTACTGCAATTTGTAATTAGGACTCTCTCAGTAACACGTGCACGATTACAGATTCCCCCCCCCCCCCC
>Ga0065711_1037986_pt1 | contig 19272 bp, 12 predicted proteins | sample Hoacrofraction12_FD_59098 | JGI IMG/M metagenome (GOLD analysis project Ga0065711, IMG submission 59098) | Hoatzin crop microbial communities from Cojedes, Venezuela - Epithelial fraction 12 v2 (version 2) | ecosystem: Host-associated > Birds > Digestive system > Esophagus > Crop | place...
CCCCCCGGTTTTAATAGTATCTTATGTTGCATAATCCACCTTTCAAGAAGCATCAGCTTAATTTTTTTGCATTAGAGGTGGTAGACGATAAGCACAGAAACTAGTGGAATATTTGTTGTATTTGGGATGGAAAGGCTTTTTCTCAGAAATTTGACCTATGAGCTGTATTTGACTTACCTGTATATTTTGGTATTAAAATTTGTTTTCTTATTTGAATTGGTTTATGATTGGTCTACTGGGATGGCTGCGCTTGTTGATTAAAAAACAAAAAGAGCAAAACAATGTATTTTCTTAAGGTAATGCTCAACTTTTTTTAAATTTACATTTAAAGCTCCTGAGAGTGAGCAAAATGGGCAGAGGTTAAAATAAAGTGAATTGTTCTGCTTCAGCTTCAGCAAAAGGCGCAGCAGTATTCCACCTCGGGTAGAGATTTCGAAGTCCAACTCTGTTAACATCAATGAGAGTTAAGCAAGCAAATCCTCTGCCCATAGATGGGGAAAATAGACCTATTAATTGAAACTGCTGCTCAGCAATTCTGGTGGTTATTTTTGGCTTTTCTTAGCAAGCATGTGAGTGCTTCAGTATTCATGAATACATTTTGATACTATGAGGATATGTTGGTGCTCCGGCTGTGACTCCTGTTTGGGCTGAAGAGCTAAATACAGTTGGGTTTTCCCATGTAATCTGGGCTTGATGAGGAGGTGCCATGTTGCTTGTCCTATGTTGCCGCATCAGAGGAGCTGCTGACTTGTTGCGAGTGGTGGACTTACTGAAACTTCACAACACTCGTGTGTGGGACTTCGCTCCAAATAACTCTTTTCACCCCTGCCCTCAAGCCTCCCCGCAAAGTATTTTGTGGCTGGTGAGGACTTCTGGAAGCTGATCTGTTGCTTGAGGAAAGGCTTAGAAAGTGATGGGGAAGTTACAGTTCTGAACGATGCCAGTGTCAAATTGTCTAGGACACTGGTCATTCCTTCACATAGAGCAGCCATTTGTCAGGGATTATTGCTCAATTAAAGACTTAATTACCTTAGATCAAGCATAACTCTTAAATAATTTTAAAAATTGAAGAGGATTAAGGCTAAGAATACTGATGGCTCAGGTGTTCTTTGGCTGCAAAGCCAACCGCTAGTGTGATTTGTAGTTGTGAACTGGGCTTGTCTCATACAAATCATTTTGGGTCTCTTTCTCTGTAATACTGCATGTTTTGGCAGGTTTTTGTCCTTTGAGATCTTTCTGCATTCAATGATGTATACCATTAAAACGTGAATCGTTTGTATAGCTTGATGAATGGGTTAGGTAAATATGTACAGGAAGTATATGCAAAGCATGGTATAAAGTCAGACTATGAACTTATGAAAAAATGTTCTTCTATTCTGAGGTCTGTGTTTGAAAACTTCTTCATTAAACCTTCCTGCCCCTTCCCAATCCAGGTAAAAGCATTTGGTGGTTTTTTTGTTTTAAGAAGTATTGTCTGATGTGGGAGAGGAAGTTTTTTCTGAGTAATTCCCTTTACTGTCTGCATTTCAGTGATAAAACCTATATTTGGTGCTAGGTTGCGAGTCCCTAGGAGTCACTAATAAATCATTTCACTTAAAGATGTGCTTTACTACTTGAGGGTCTCACCAAGACTGAATTCTGTAACCATATAAAAACACGTTATCTGTTTCTGGGAAGAACAATGGCAACGAAATGTGTTGCTAGTACTTCTCTTCGGGGCTACATACTGCTGTGAGGAACTGGATACAGAGGAAAGAAAGGAGGTGCAAATGCATAGGGTATTTGCATTCTTAATATGTTTTGTTTTATTAAATAAGAGAAGTGAAATGTTAGTTGAAGTATTATGATATTATCATATATTACTTACCTATTGCTGCAAATTAAAGTGATGTTGCTGTTCTGTAATCTGTTTTAAAAAAGCTGTGTTTAGAAATATAGGTCATTAAAAGCCCAGAAAGCAATCCAACAACCCAGACAAATGTTTCAGCACGCTTGGGTTGCTTGGATTTTATTAACCCTCAGTGTTACATATCCTTTCAGGACAAAATTACTTTTGCCTTGGAATCTGAGATAATCAAATCATGAATGTCATGGTTCTCAGATAATTATGGTCATATTTGTCTGTTTCAAGTGATCCCCTCTTTAAATGGCTTTCATGTAAGATGGAAGCCAAACAGTGGTTGATCTGGAGAAGCATCTGGCCCAGTATCTCATATGCTGTTTTTTCTGCAAAAAATCCATCCTTGTTGCGTGCAAGCATTAACTAAGCATTTGCATCTCACACCTCTTCACGTTTGAACATATTTATGCAGTCATATCTGGGCAATAAGACTTTGGCAGGGAGGAGAAGAAATGAGTTTGTGTCTCATCTCAAAGAAGCCTTGGAACATGTTGCTTATCCTATGTTGCCGCATCAGAGAACATGGAACATGAGAGGATAGAAGAGGCACTAGGTGTATTGGGAGAAAGAAAGTGCAATAGGGAAGGCATTTTGGAAGTTACATTGGTACCATCAAGCCTGATGAAAGAAGTCTCTTCTTGTTCTGCATGCTTGCTCCTCAGGTTGTGCCTCTCAGCCAGATGCCTCTTCAGAGAGTGGGCATCGTCTGGGCGTGCAGTGCGGCATCGTGTGTGCAGACAGAGGTTTTGCTGCACGATCGAGAGTGAACCACTAGTATAGGGCCAACATTAAAGCCTCAGTGATATGGATGGCTTACATGGATTTCCTGCCTGGAGAAGTACGAGAGAAAAGTGCAGCAGGTTGTCCGTTTTGTCTTCAGACCATACTTACTTCCTATATAGAAGCATATTTTGTAATCTTCAGCTGAAACATGAAGTAAAACTGCACCTACAACTGGTTCAGTCAATGACTATCTATTATTACCATCATCATCATTAAACTTGGGCTGAGCGATCAACACTTCTGTGAAGTACAGCTTGCTTTAAAAAACCTTTCCTTCAATGTGTTGAAGAACTAAGAGTAGGGCTAGCAAAACCCTCAGCACGTCTGTACTTAATGCCCAGTCGAGCAGACCACACCACTCCTCCTTTTCTTTATCACTGAACTTATATCTCCATTGCTATAAATTAAACTTGTCATTCTTGTCTTATCGTCAGTGCATGCAGGGACCAGCTGTTCGTCCTTCTCATTTTAATCACTTTACATGTTTGATGACAGCTCTTGCATGCTTTCCTGGTCTTCTCTTTTCTACACCGCTTGTTTAGTTATTTGTTTCATTTAACATGAATGTTTCATTTAACATGTCGGTGCTTTCGGAGTGCTTTCTATTGTGCTCTCCTTCATTTGACCATATCTGTTTAATGAGCAGTATGTAAAACTGAACACTGTCTGCCACCCAAAGTTGCCTCAGTGCTTAGGAGGTAAAGGTGTTTTGACATGAAATGTGGCTTAGATGCCTACTGTACAGGATTTGTGGTAGTAGCACTTCAAAAATGTGATCCTAAGCGCTGTAGTAGCCCAAAGGCACAATATTGCACATCCTCTGGGTAAAGAGAGTTCACAGAAACCTAAGTGTCAGGTAGGAAGCGAGTGTGTCTTAAATCCAAGCATCCATGTCTTCTCTGCAATGTAGACCAGAAGAAATTACGAGGCAATTCTTCTATTGGGTTCATAATTGCTGGCTGAGCCAGAACATGACTTTCCAAAACACATCTACTCTCTGTTTAAATCCAGACAACGAAGAAACATATCCCAAAAGAGCATTTAAAAAAGGAGAGGGGGAGACACCCCAATCGTGGCAATTATTCTGTGCCTGTCTGTACCCTGTGGGGTCTCTCAGGACAGCCGGCAGCGTGTTGGCAACTAGACTGATTAGAAACTGAAGAGAAGTGAACGTTTTTGAGCCAAGATAGCAGAACTACAAGTATGTTTATTTTTGGAAGGACTTTAATGCCAACTGGCAGCACAGACTTGGCTAGGTGAAGGGTCTGGTGCGGCTGCAATAAAACATAAGGATACTGAATTTAGCAAAGGAGCAACAGGAATGATCATTGGTATTGTTGCCGGGGAGTGCAGATGCAGTCTGGCATTTTATCAGCATAATCTTAGTTTGAACTTCATGACTAAAATTTAATATAGGGAGCTTGGACTAGCGGATGCTGGATTTATACGCAGGGAGCAGGTACATTTAATTTCAGTAAGTACATTGCACTCCCACCTCATCGTTTGTGTAATTTGAATGTTAACTGTTCAGTATCCATCAGTATTTGATCTTTCAGGAAATTTCACTGGCATAAATTATATGTTATGATATTTTCTTCCTGTATATCATTCTCCACAAATGAAAACATGGATTAGTTTTCAAACTACTGACTAAATGTTTCAAGTGGAAACGTTCCTCGTTATGATTCTTCAAATTAAAAGAAAATGCTTTTGCTGTGCCATTCCTGAGTCTAGAAAATTATTAGCTGCAAACAGAGCTAATAATGCCGTTATGTTACCACATGCAAACCCAGCATGAATAGATGTGAGAAATCAAAATGGCAAAGGGAAATACAGTAGAAATAAGGGATGATGTTGATAAGTCTGAAATGGTGAAAACCACTTGACCTAAGTTCTTGCTAGTTGTTTCATTTTTTTTTTTCTTTTTTTGTTAAAGCTCTATTTGCATTAATATTTTAGCTCCTGTAGAAGCTGTATTTGGCAATAGAGTCCTCGGCCACTAAAACTCCCAACCTTATTTGCTTCTTAACTGTCACTTCCTTTTATTTTTTTGCTAATGTCTTACTGCTTCCAAGAGCCTGTTCATCTGGATTCATACAATCTGAGTCAGAAAAAGTTTTTATGTAGTATATAATACGATTTTTGAGACTTGGTGCTGATCTGAATCCTCCTCAGCTGAGAAAATTTGCCGTTCATTTTAGAGAGTTTTCTTCAATCTGTTAAACTGCAGCACAAATTCTGATGTGTTCGAGTGTGTTCTTTCTGTTTATTTTGTGCAGGTTTAGTGTTTTTCAGTACTGATCCTCTCTTTGTTGTGGGGTGAACTGTGGAAACGTGGACAGCGGGGAGCAGGACTGAGGTGCAATGCCTGGACAACCCTTCGTGCCAGACCCTTGTTGCTATAGGTGTGCTTGCTCAGATGTTGGATCAGTGGAAAAGTCTGTGAGACTGGACTAGTGACTTCAAATGTCAGTGTTGCTTACCAGCTCATATTTCCCCTAATTTTGCAATAGGCTCCAAACAACTTGGTTTAATTAACTGGCAACTGAGTGAGAGAAAGGAATAATCCCTGTCTGATCAATCACATCCACTTCCCGGAGTAATGAAGCTAAGTAGTCTGGTGATAAAAATAGGAGACAATACAGAGAATCTGCTGTGCAGTAGACAGCAGATAGAGCCATCGTGCTTAGCTTGGGCCTCATTCAGTGCTTTGAATTATCATTTTAATGACTAACCTTCTGCCTGAACTGAAAGGCTCTGAATTATGATGTCCCTGCCCCAAATCCTCCTGTAGGTTGCTGGTCTGGTTTCTGATGCAAGTAGTAGAAAGCTGTGATTTTAAAAATTTTTTTTTCAAAGAAGAATGTCTGGACATGTCAGATCGACTGGCAGCATTTGTGTATTAGTTTGTTTATCAAAGAATGGAGTCATATTGTTAGATTTTTATTCTTATGTTTTCTTAATAATTTACACTTGATTATGGTTAATACGGGTCTTCAGAGTGAGAAGTAAAGAGGGGATGGTGACGTTCTTTCAGGGTGCTGCATTGTGTCTTGCAGATGCATACCCTTGGGCATGCCAAGACCTACTGCCGGTGGGGAACTTGGCATCTGCGGTGTCAGCAGGTATTTCTGTGCAGAGCACGGACACCCTGGCTGAGGGATGCAGGTCCAGGATTAACTGGGAGGCACTCCAGTTGTGAGTGGTGTGTCAAAAGCTGAAAGCTTGACTCTGAGGTGCTGCTGAAATCCATTTCCAAATTCACAGTGATTCTGTGAAGCTCTAAATCCCACCAATTTCTCTGAGTGTGATGTTCTGAAAAATTTTGAGCAAGCGAGCTCCATGAGTCAGTGGAGCTGAGCAGATTGCAGGAGTATGAGACACCTGGCTGGATCTCCTCCAGAGCAGAGAGGACTGAATCCTGGCAAAGTTTCCCTCAACTTGACTGGGAAGAGAGTTGAATGCTCGGCGAGATTGCTGCAGTTCTGGCCCATCATTAAAAAGGATAGTCAGAAATAGGAGGAATCTGCCTGTGGACTGGAATGTCAAACAGAACAACTGCACAGTCCTAAAGAAAGGAGAATTGCACACCCTGAAGGCAAAGTGATAATCTTCAGGAAGGACAATCAGCTTTTGTATGTTAGCCATCATCAGCCCAGAGGGGAACAATTTTTGCAGTTCACTTCAGCCAGTGGGTATCAGTGCATGGATTTAATTGTACTTCAGTTGATGAGAACATTAGGTAACCAAAGAGCCTGTAGGTACAGCTCGCGCATTTCAGGTTGAAAGAGCAGGTTTTGTAAAATCCCCACCTAGGTCTTCCTACCTGACAAGTTCTATAAAAATATTTTTAGACTCTTGAAGGCTTCACAGTTCTCTTCATATGTGAGAATTTCTTCAAGCAGACCATTTTCCTAATGATGGCTACTCTACAGCGCTCTGCTTTCAGTTCCAAAATGAACAGGGCTCAAAAAAAATACATTTTAACTGTTTTTCATATGTTTTAAATTGATTATCGGTACCTTTGAGCATTCTGGAAAAAGGCTTTATCTATAGTGCAGGATAGAGAAGAGAAGAAAAATGCTTGATAATGAAACATTCCTGTGAACCCGGTACCAGTACATGGTGGGGGTTTTTTTTGACCTCTTCTAACCCACATCTCTGTGCTTTTATCTTTCTTTTGGATTCCCCCTCTTTTCTTCAGTAAAGCTGGTCACAGGAAGAGCTCTGGAGGAAACCTCTTTTGTAATGTAGATCTTCCAGCGAGAGGCTGGGAGGGAAGTGGTGTGGGATGTGTGCTATGCTGGAGGATCAGCTCTGGTTTTATAACAAATTTGCAGTCCTTTTTAACCCTCTGAGTTACTGGATTTCAGAAGTCCGTGCATGTGAACGTCATCCTTGTGTTTAATGGCTCAGCCTATGAGAGATTAGAATTTTTGTGCTGGAAGACCGTTGCTGATTATACTGGTCCACGATGGAACCTTTTTTCCCAGTGCAGTTAGTGCTCTTTCTGTAATGCTGGCATCCACAACCAAGGTTTTTGCTCCCTTGTGCTGAGTCTTGACCTGGTGCACACCGAGAGGTGCTCTTTCCTTTCATAAACTATGTGTGAGGAGTTGCGGAGAAGAGGTCTTGCCAAAGCTAGTCGTTGGCAAAGTCAAAGTCACTTCAGTTGGAGAATGCACTCATGCTGGTGACTGTGGGAACACGCTGAAAAATGTCATGGCCAAACAGCAAAGTGCCTTTAATGAAGGGAGGTCATTTATTTCCCCTGAGATGTGTTATATGCACAGTCGTCTTCCAGCTAGACAACTCCCCTGACAATGTATTGTGGTTTCTGCTTGGAGAGAGCATCTCCCAACGTCCCGGCCATGGCTCAGAGGACTTTGCTCAGCAGCCCTGGGGTTGGTGCCAGCAGGGAGGGAGGTCTACTGCAGATGTAGGTTCCTTGTGTAGATCCCACCCCGAGGGGATCCCTCCTGTTCCCTGCATTCTGTCGAGGTCTTTCTGCTATTGCTGTACTTTCATTCCCTGCCTTTTGGCACGCTTAAATCAAATTAAAGGTAAGAGCAGAATTCCAGCAGACTTCTGGTTTAGGCCTGGTCCTTCGTCATTTAAAGTCTAAAATGCCCTGTAGGAAACTAATGCTTTATGTAGACCAACTGCAGTCCCATTTGCTGCACAGATAATAATAAACCCTTCCCGAGATTAGTGAAGGTTCCTTTCTGAATTAAAATATCACTTTGGGGAAAAGCTGTCTGTCTTCACTTGCCGTTGTGCATAGTTGGTGTCTCTTCCAGCTTGGATTTCTGCCAGAGCTCAGGGCTTTCTCCTGACCCTGCGGGTTCCTATTAATGTTGCTAGTGTTCTGCATGGAGAAACTGTGGAGCATCCTTGGGGAAGGGACTTGGGGGGCATGGAGATTAGTAAGCTGTAGTAAGAGAGTCCTGCAAAGGTTCAGTTTATCTGAACGGTGTTGAGAAATAGAATAATGCTATGTCTACTTGAACTGTGGATGGGCTTTCTTTTAAATGTGGCTGTTGTAACTTGTGCTAAGAATTGCTCTTCCTCCCTCCCCTTCACTGCTACTTATAGATACTGAGCACAATTTTTTTAAACTTGGACCATTTCAGTTTAACATCTCCTGAAATAAGTATCCAGCCTCTAAAGTGAAAAATAACCCCTCTTTCGCTGTTTGACTTCTAAACTTGCCTCACACCGCAGCCTCTTCCCTGAATCTTTTCCCAGGGGTGATTCTGCAGTGTTGAAGCTGTGAGGATGCTGAATGGTTCTTTCCGTTCTGGGAGAGGTGTACCAGTCCCCAGCTGCTCAGCTCCTGAATAATGCATTAGGAGTTTATTTGCTTGTGCGTGGGAGAAATCTTTGCTTCCTGTTCAACACGGGTTGTGTCCTTTCCCTTGCATGTGAACTTTTTTCCTCTCCTCTATCTTTTTTTGAGCATCTGAGCAGGACATGGGTTCACTTGCCTTTGCCGGTCTGGGGGATATTTCAAGCTCGGTGTTTCGCAGAATCACATAATGTTCGGGGTTGGAAGGGACCTCTGTGGGTCATCTAGTCCAAACCCCCTACCAAAGCAGGTTCCCCTACAGCAGGCTGCACAGGACCTTGTCCAGGCGGGTCTTGAATACCTCCAGAGAAGGAGAAACCACAGCTGCTCTGGGCAGCCTGTTCCAGTGCTCCGTTACCCTCAGAGTGAAGAAGTTCTTCCTCATGTTCAGCTGGAACTTCCTCTGCTTCAGTTTGTGCCCATTGCCCCTTGTCCTATTGCTGGGCACCACTAAAAAGAGTCTGGCCCCATCCTCCTGACACCCACCCTTCAGATATTTATAAGCATTTATAAGGTCCCCTCTCAGCCTTCTCTTCTTCAGGCTGAACAAGCCCAGCTCCCTCACTTCTGAGTTTGGCTTGATACACGTTTCCTCATCTTGAAATGCTGCTGTTGTTGAGAGCCTTGAAACACTGCAATGGTGTTGAGCAACCCAAGGGGAGCAGATGTCCCCCGGTGACAGTCCACACTGGGGAGCGGGGCTGGTTGAAGATGGTCTAATTGGTGAAAGCGGGTCACAGGGCCACAGGAAAGGGCTGTGGCTACAGGCACTGCTACAAGGGTCGTAGATCTGTTACTGATTTCTTTTTGTCCTTGTGACCAATGCACTTTGCAGACACTGCAGTGCATCTGAAAATCAGGTTGGTTGACTTGCTGGGAGATCCACCTGTTTTCCAGCATGTGGAACCAGCCCATTTTCATTTAGGTGGCAGTCTGTGTGGTGCAAATGAAGAGAAACTGTGACTTGAGAGCTGAATGAGTTGGAGAAGCTCATATTTAGTATTTGCAGAATTAAATTGATTGATCATGTTTGACACCAGTCAGGGAAGAGTGGTATTCGGGCCGAGAGAGCAAGAACACATTCCAAGCTTTTTTCTCTTCTATATCCTCTGAATATGATGAATATTTTTTCCCTCAGCTGTCATAGTCCTCTAATGAATGCTTCTCCTCCATTACATTTTTGAAAATGAGATTCTCTCTGTAACACAATCCACAGTTTAAAAATAACTTTTGTGACGTACTTTAATGGTGGCAATTTCAAAGCCTATGGAGATGGTGTTGGAAGAAGCTTCTAATCTAATAATGAGATGTGTGCGGCACACACAGAAAGAGAGGACTAGCTGGAATCAGCTTATTTTTCCTTTCTTGTCTCTTGCTTCTTCAGCTATTTCTGGTATCTTCCATTTTTAATTGCAAGCCAGAGCTGAGAGATGTAGAACTGTAGTTGTCATAAAAACTAGAAGAAAAGGTCTGTTTCCATAATCTTGTAGCTTCTTCTGTTGCAGAAGCCTACTGAAATCACTGCATCCTCATTTCAGAAATGAGAAGTATAGTCTGCTTCATCTCTAACTGCTGTCAAATGTTTAAGCTTTCCTTTTCCCAGCACTTATTCAGAACACATTTTCAGTTCAGCCAGGAATGTTATTACTAACTGATGAACAAGCCTGAGAACTGAACGAGGCAAACGATTGACATTTTTAAAGTTAATCATAGAAACTTTTCATCCAGAAGATGCTGAGGCTGCTCTGGATGCCAATATACCACCTGACAACAGCAGTGAAGAGCACTGTACAATGTCAGCTCAAGATGAGTGGCTATAAAACAGAAAAAAGAAATACGATTCCCATGACACGAAGTCATCATTTGAGCTGGGCAGACTTTACCTGCCTGGGAGACTCCTAGCGAAAGACACGTTCTTTCTAATACCTACACGCTCGAAGCACTGTAGTTTTAAGAACTCTGGTTGCACGAAGTTTAAAACATCACGTCAGTACGAAGCCCTCCAACTAATTACGCAAATTACATCAACTGTTTTATTTTTCTTATTGTTATATTTCTGGAGAAAGAAATAAAATAATAGCTTTAGCAAGGAGGGTGGGGATTTGAGTACAATTTATGATATTAGGTATGTAAGTTTTGCCAAAAAGTCATTGCTGGGTTTAGAAATACAATTCATTCAAGGGAAATTGGGCTTTTAACCCATTTGTTTCTGCTGAAACACGGTGCTTTGATTTCTGAGGCCTTGCCCAGTGCCCACACTGCCGGCACTGCTGTGGTTATAGCCGTTCTGTGCTCTGCTAACTGTGGCATGGAGACCTGGCTCCTCATCCTGTTTTCTTGACTCGGATCTAGCACTTTACTCTTTGAATCATTGAAGAGTTTTCAATGTATCTACTAGAGATGTGGATTTTCCCAAGCTCCCATCAGCAGGAATGGCAGAAGTCAAGTGGACGAGTTAGGGCTGTTTTTGCTGATCCACACTGTTTGCACTGGGATAGCCTGGTACTAGTAAGTAGCAAGCAAGATTTTGCTTCCTGGAAGGAGAATTTGTTGACTTTGTGGCTGTGACTTGGTATGGTTTGCTTTAGCTGGGTTACTTTTGCTTTGCAGGCTACTCCAATTCTCCTTATCTTTTGTTCCATCTGACTTTGAAATTCTGTTTTGTTCTTGAAGAGCTTCCTTCAAATATAGGATGTTTTCTGCTGGGTGAGATCATTCAGCGGAGAGCCTTGTCAGCTCTCACCGTGCTGGTAGGAGACGCCACCTCAGGGGGCTCTGGGCTTGTGTGTTGTTTACACATGCTTCAGATCTACTGATCCTGCAGCACAGAAGTGGGAAGAATAATTGAAAGGGTTACACTTGTGCTGAACAATGTCTATTTTTTAGCATGCGCTGAAATAAGCTGCTTCTCTGATACAGGCCATGTGGGGAGACAAACTGTTCCAGATCCCAGTACTTTTTGGGGTAGCTATTTTCCTCTGAATTCCAATTTTGTTGAAAACTGCCCTATTATGAAAAACAACTTTATTAGCAGCCCTCTTCCAGTATTGTGTAATTGCTTCATCTGTATTTAACCTTCATCTGCTGAGATACTTGAAAAATACTGCACCGTAGTGACTGTAGTGGTGGTAAGATGGGAGGCTTTTAGGTGGTCTCCCTAACAGCTTTCACACAGCCTTGTCTGGTGTGGTGAGGGCTAAGGGTCCTTGCAGAACCCAACACCTTATCCACTGCTCCATTTTTCATACCTAGCTAGTGGTCCTCTAGGGTTAGCAAAGGTTCCTCTCTGAAATATGCCATCTCTGTGGGAGTTTCTATATCTTCTTTATCCTTGCCGTTCTTCTGTAGAAAGAGTTGTCTTTAGCTGGCCTCTTGCTTGTGCTTCTCAGTGTATGTAGGATGCTCTTCAGCTGAACATGCAAGCATGGGAAGAACAGGTCTGTTCTTGTGGGTTGGATTTATTTTTCTCAGTGAAACAGCAGGCTTTAAATCTATTAACAAACAACATGCTCGTACTGAAACAACTGCTCAGTTATGCCTTGGCTACAAAGGATGGATTGGCTTTTGATGGGTTTGGCTCCTCCACCTCTGAACTCTGAGACAATCTAATTTAATTTGTGACAGTATTGTGAAGACTTTTAGTGGTTAATTACATTGCTTCTGGGGGCCAGCAAATTTCAGGTGGTTAATATTTTCAAGAGTATTTACGAGCTCAGATACTTAGAAGGAGCTCAAGTACAAATCCCGTGAACCCCCAATGAACAAAAAAAACCCCAACAACCAAACGAAACTCACAAAGCCTTGCCTTTGTCTTATAGAAAATGTTCCCCTTGTTTTACTTCTGGAGATGTCCTAATATCTTTTTTGCATTTAAAATTGATCAGCTTAGGGAAAACTGATCACACATTGACTCAGACAAAAAAAAAATATCTAATCCTAGACATCAAAATCAAAAAGATTAATAGAAGTTTCTGGATTTTAAGCTTTAGAATTCAACATTTGTTGGTTGTTTGGTACTTTTGTCTAGCCATACTGAGCATCTTTATTCAACATCCTCCATCAGATTCTCCTGGGCTGTGTGGGATTTGCTGAGCCCTTTCAGTAATAGCGATGCTACTTTATTTCTGCCCTGGTATTCTGGAAGATTTGTTCGAGGGCACATCTTCCAGGAATTTTATACAAGAGGCAACAAAAAGAACACTTATCTGAACAGAGCCAGAACTTCACTGTCAACTATAAAAGAAGAGCCAACAGATTCCAACTTAGATTAAAAGTCAGCTGCAAATAGAGGCAAATATTCCCGCAGGCACAGGGCATCTCTCTGAAGAGAAATTGTTGAAAATGCAAATGACTGAAAGCGAGTTCAGTGCGATTACTTTGTGTTTCACAAGCAGCGTGGTTTCATATGCCCCAGGTCAGCTTTTACGAGATTTACAAAAAAGATTTGTGGAAGACCTATGGCAACTTTTCGCATGCCATCTTCAAAATCCTCCGCTTTTCTTGCAGGCAGACTAACTCTTGTGAAGGACTCCTTCGGGGGAACGGTGAACAGATGCCAGCGTGGCCCCCTCATGCAGCATGACAGCACAGGGCAAATACTGGAGGAGGAGAAAAGCAACTTTTTTTTTTTTCTCCCAGCTCAGAGCTGTCACATTAGCTCTTCCGATTGTGAAGGCATCCTTGACAGGACATCACATCTTAATAATGCCAAACATCGTCTTGACTATAGCTTATGTAAGTAGACAGGGGGTAGTAATCAGTTCAGACTCCCATTGGCAGGCCATCAACCAGATGCGGAACAATTGACCTTTCAGGAAAAGCCATACAATTAGCGGCAAACTAAATGAAGTAGCAGACAAGGTAGAGTGGAATTGGAAAGCAGTGTATTTGCATCAAATAAGAGCAAGAGGATGCTGAGACTAAGGTTCTCTGCATCTTCAGCCAGGGAAATTGCATCCAAAATCTACTTTTCAGGAGGTGGGTTCACCACAGCTGTGTTCTCAGGAGAGTGTGATAGAATTAATGACTGTCCTCCTTCAGTTTTACTGATATGTCCGTGTGCCAATGGAGAAACCAGTCACAGGAACGATACCATTTAACCCCCCATACTAGTTGGCTTAACTTGACAAAATAGTTTATGTCCCTGCTTCACATTCAAGGCAGTCTAGAAGTTCACGGAAGTTCACTGAAAGTGTTACTTCTTTTTGTACCTTCTGTTTGCCTGTCATTTCTTGCTCAGGGCATAGAAAATGAGGATAGATTTGAGGAGGATGAGCATGAGGAGGTAAAAGCGAGGAAGCTGTAAGTTGGAGTGACTATTTAAGGACCTTGAGATCTGGCGTAAGTAAGAAGAAAAAATGCTCTGACCCAAGCAGATAACATTGATTTGTTTCAAAGCAACTGTTGTGGTCCTGGGTTGGAAAGAGGGAAGGCAGGGGAAGCAAGCAGCCAACAGAGTCCTGCTGATGGGCAAGAGCAATTCCAGCTGCAGGACTTAATGGGCAGAAAAATCGTTGTTTAGCCTGGTAGTGGGCCGCGCTGGAGGAGGAAAGCTCTTGAAATAAGACTTACAGCAAATTGTGAAGATGCCATTAAAGTCTGTCTGGTCTTCAGTCCCCAGTGGGAGGAAAGGGATAGTTTGAAGCAGTGGTTTGATGCCTTTAAGGATTTAAATTCAAAGGGGGGAGGGGGCAAAGAGAGAGAGGTTGACAAATTCTGTTCATGACATTTTATCTCAAAATGTCAAGTGCTAAAGCTCTGGAAATACTGCTTACATGGTGGATGCAGCACTGCATAATTGAAGCCACTGGAGAGTTAAGGAAATCTGTACTTTCTGGCCTTTATTTATTTAAAAATAAAAACTTTGGCGACACTGTATACTGCTGAGTACATATGGCACTAAATCTCAGTGCAAAGCGCTGAGATTTCAGGGACTGAGCAGAGATGCTCCCTATGGTACCACTCCTTCTGGTCTCAGAGGTTAAGCTTTGATGGCCTTTGCTCTCACTTTTCATCCATTCTTTCCTTTCTTGAATTCCTGGGGATAAAGACTGATGCAATTTTGTTCAGAAACCAGGGAATATATGTCTTTAGTTGATACACGTAAAAAATGATGAAGGTGCTTATCTCTGTTTCTACCACTGGGGAAATGTGCATCACTTTAAAAGTTGAAATGTTTAAGCTGAGAAGCCTGGAAGGGTCCGCTTTGAGGCCTTGCATTCATCATTGTGGTGTTTGGGGGTGGGACAGTTAGTCAACCACGGTCTGACTTTATTCCTTGTGCTCTACCACTCCACACGGGAGTGGCAGTGTCAATGTGTCAGGCTGGGCACTGCTGACATTTGTGTTGCTTTTCCTGCGCTGCTGACAGATGTAGCAGGAGTAAATGTGTTCCCATGCGACAGTCACAGCCATGATGGTAGCACAGACAAACACCTTTGAGAATCATTCCTGCGGATGAAGGAGTATCCTGTGGGAACTAGAGCTTCATACTCTTACTTGCTCACCTTTATGGCTGTGGCATCACAACAGTGCCATCATCAATGTAAATTTTGCAGATGAAGTCACCCACGTTCCTCCATTAAGGTAAACCCATTTTTATGAGTGATTCCTCTGTCCATGGTTATTGCCAGTATTTGCCTCTTCTGATTTTAAACTCTGACCCACAAATGAGTGAGTCCCTTCCTCAGCTCTTTGGGACCCCATAAAAAAGCGCCTGCATTTCTGTAGCATTGCATGTGAGAGAGTGTGGTCTGGCAATCGATGCTGGAGGCTTCCCACCCACCCATCTTCCTCTAAGACTTAACTGGCCCCTGCACCGCTATTAAGAGAGAAACTCCCCTCCAGAAGTGTCGCGGGGCTGTCTGCAGGGATGTTATTCAGAAGAAACAACCATGTGGGAGATGCTTTCCTAGTACTGGAGGAAAGACTATTTGTGTCTACTACATTAGAAAGATTGTTCAAGAAGAGTTCATCCTTCTGTGAAGTTGCCCCCTATAACTCTGCCAAGGCTGAGGAGCTCGGGGAGGTTTGCTGGCAAGGTTGCCAGGGCCTCTTTCATCCACCCAGTTTTTCCAAGACACTGGAGGTCAGAAAGGAGCGGATAAGTAATTCGCTTGTCTGAGCCAGTTCTGCCTTGTTTTGTGTAATTAGCCAGTTCTCACACTGCGGACCAAACTTCCAGAGACAAAGTATCGATACTGCGTAAGTTAAATGGGAGAACTGAGCCTCTGCGCTCTGCAGTTTGCATTATGCCAAAGTCTGAGATAAAGAGAGTGAGAGCGTGTCGCAGGCACTCTCCTTTGGAAGCTCGTCGGCATGACAAATCACCCGGCGTACAGCGCGGTTTACAATAATCTATCCTAGTTGTTTACCTTTACACAATTACACAGCATGGGCTTTTTTTTTTTCCTTTTAAGGAAAGTACTGTGTGAGACAGTTTTGTTTCTTTGAATTCTAACTTTACCAGCATTTTTTTTTCAGTGCATATGTTGGAGGAAAAAAAGGCACATTTTCTCTTGGTCAAAATAAAGTGGCTACATTCATTATAGCAACTCAGAGGGTTATGCACAATTCAATTTATATTTTTTTTCTGAGGATAAATATTTAATTGCTTTGATTTTTTTTTTTTGTTCCTATCCCAGGAAAAAAAAAATTATGATAGTACAAGCAAGTTCCTTTAACTGTTGCTTTTCAGCGTACCTTGCACAACTTGCCTCATGCTAGCCGTGTCCTTACAGGCCAGCACTCTCCTTGGAGGCTGCACTTCTTAAAGTTTTAAAGGGGGGGAGATACTGTGGGTCGATAAATGTATGTGCATGTGTGTATGTATACACATAAAAAAAAATCTTGGCTTTCACTCTGCCTTGGAAAGCGCTTTGTTTTTTTTTCAGCTCCAGCAAACTGGATTGAATTGTAACTATATTGAATGGGTTTCGATAGCACCTTCCCTCAGGGATCTAAAAACAATTTTCTTGCCACTTCTAAATACTGAGCTTTCCCTATACACTCACAAAGTAAGTAGGATACTGCTGTCTGTGCTGTAGGGTAGAAAAATTAAGAAAAACGTCGAATCCAACATACTGTTTGGAAAAGGAAGGGGTAAGGTTTTTAGCTCTTGGCTTTCAATTTCGTGTATTCACACAATCGTATGTTTCTGGGAGAGAGGAATCTTTTCTAGTTACAGCATGTAACTTTAGTGTGCCAAAATCAGGTGTAATATTTACACTTGTAGCAGCGTAACTGCATCTTTGGTCAGCCTTGAGCATAGCTTTTTGATAGTGCAGGAGCAAATGGGTAAAATAAGAGAGGAATAGTAACTGGTGTTTCTGAGCAAATACAGAGTGTGTTCCTTACATGACCTCAGGTAGCTTAACCTGTCGCAGTGTGGACTCCAGCGTCTGAAAAAATGTGTTTAAAAGTCAATTCAGTAACGAAGGGGGGAGAATAGCTCCAGTTTGCAGGTGCTGGTCCATGGTTTGGTGGTGTAACCTCCGGCTGAGGCCAACGGAGGTGCCGCCGTGCAGAGAATGCGTGATGTCCGCTCATCCGTCATACCTAGCGCGAAGGTTGGAACATACGAGGGCAAGGACAGGCTTGCTTCCCAGAATTTGTTTTTATTCAATTTCTAGTACGAAGTTTCTGTGTGGTTAACAAACAAAGGGAGAGGGCAATGGTATTAACTGTCATTTGGTGGCTCCATGGTGGTTGTTTTCCTAATAAACTGTAAAAAGAAAGCCGACTACAGGAAGGTTGATGGCTAGGTTAATACACACTGTAGTGGAGTCATCTTAAAATAATCCAAGCAAAGAAAGGAGATTTATATGAAAGTACATTTCTATTACTTGTGCCTCTGGCACACTAGTGTCTCATCTAACATAGCAAAAACCCAGCAATGTTATTTTTGTTTTTTCGTAACATCTGTAGCCTTTAGTGTTGCTTTCCTTTGTTACTTTTTGAAAGGTTACTTGTTAATCAAGAGACAATTATGACTCAAATGTGAGCCTTGGCTAAAAAGAGCCTGAAGAACATAGCAGGAGTCTTGTGATTTTTTTTTTTGTTGTTGTTTTTTAAATAATCTCTAACTTTTGTGCATGTCAATATTCAGTTAAAATTTTGAGAAGTAGAGTGGGATTCAAGCTCCTATAGATGTCTTCATGGCAACTGCATTTTCTCTCTTAGCTGGAAACAGTGGAGTACTAGGACAAGTCTAATTTTTGGGTCAGTGAAAGCAATCCACTCTGAAGCAAGGAAACCAGACTACAAGTGCAGTTAGATTCCCCTTTTTTTCCCAAAAGACTCAAGATCAGTCTTTAAACACCACAGGTATGGCAGCACATTTTAAACCCGCTTTTTGTTACACTTTTCATAAGGGCTTAGCACCTGGTGAGCATCTAAGTGGAGTTACTACTTAGAAAGTCTGGCTACATGCATAGGTACTGAAATAGAAGCAGATTTCTTCTAAAAATCTATCCCACATGGCCAAGGTGTAAGTATTTTGTATTCCCGTTACTTTGAATGGGAATTTCTCCTTACTAAGGGGTTTGGCATTTGGCTTGCTTATAGAGCCAGGCACTTCTTTTATGTAGGTCCATTAATTTCAGTCCCGCTAAATGTGTATTCCTAATTGCACTAAGTCAATGTATGTAAAGAGATCAGAGGAAGGAACTGATCCAGAAGGGGTATTGTGTGCTTTGAAGCTGTGGGATTGAATGACCGTATCATCTTGGATGTGACCTTCAGATTGGTAAAGTGAATGTATAGCTTTTAAAAGATACGTGGTATAATTAATGTTTAATCAGGGTGCTTTGTTTTGCGTATTTTTTAATTCTGCAGTCAAGGCTTGTGTGTATAATGGATGTTCTTATTTTCTTTCTTCTACAACTCATCTTTGCTGACTGCATCCATTTGCTCACTGATGTCTGTAGGCTCTAATAAATTGAGGAGTTTAGGCAGACAACTCCTTAGGCAAGAGCTCTCCCTCGGCTGGTAATGCTGTTGAGATCTGTCTAGACTATAAAAGGCTCAGAAAAGGGGACAAGCTTTTGGCTGACAGGCCTAAGAGAAGTGGAACAACTTTGCTGTCCCCCCCGTCTTCACTTTTCTTGGATGTAATTGGCATTAGGCAATTGAGCAGGTCATTGGATTCATAAACAAATAAAGGAGCATTTCTGGCTAAAGTGGTCCTAGAAAATCTGCTATTGGTAGTGTTTGCACTGATGTTATGAATTCCAAGACATTTAGTGGTTTTCATAAATACCTTAGCTGTCAGAGTGATGTGATAAGCAAAAATCTGAGTTCATCATAGAAAAGATGTTTGGCCGTGTACTTGGGGAGAACGGCTTGAAGATGTGACAGTTTTGGATTTGAATGCACAAAAAATCCCTCACTGAACAAAGACAGACCCCCACAGCTTTCATTCCTATGATGGTGCTGTCTTGTAAAAATATCCAGAGAGAACTGGTTTATAATTTCATGATTGTTAAGAGAATATATCTTTCACCAGCTCCTGCTTCCTTGCTCTCAAAAGCCTGCTTGACCCGTTCTTAATGCCATAACATTACAGGTCAAGGAGAAGATCCTGTATAATACAATCCACAGTAATTTGCCTAGCAGTATCTGCATCAAGCTAACGTCTTCCAGTTGTCTGGAGTACTTGGCTTTTTTCCTGTCATTACCTAAGACTTGCCACTTGAAATCCTGGGGGACAGCTGCTTTTTTTTTTTTTTTTTTTTTTTTTTCC
>Ga0065711_1037987_pt1 | contig 19271 bp, 10 predicted proteins | sample Hoacrofraction12_FD_59098 | JGI IMG/M metagenome (GOLD analysis project Ga0065711, IMG submission 59098) | Hoatzin crop microbial communities from Cojedes, Venezuela - Epithelial fraction 12 v2 (version 2) | ecosystem: Host-associated > Birds > Digestive system > Esophagus > Crop | place...
ATTAAGGAAGGGGGGGGCGGGGCTCTAAGCTCTGCACATGTAGTGCTTGTTTCATGCTAATACCTACCAGTATTACACGAGGGGAACCCGTAGCTGCAATTAGGCTTACACACCCGCGTAATTGCTTTTCCCTGCCATGTAACACCACCACCCCCCTCCCCCCCAAAAGTAGGCAATTTGACCTGTGGGTGCCTTGCATTGAAGTTGTAGTCCTTCACGTGACCTGTGCTAAATGAGACAGGTCACTGTCGGTTTATAGCTGGGTAGTGGAAGATTTAGTGCTTTGCATATCTGAGGTCATGCATTGCTACAGCAAACATACCAAAAGCAACTCGTCCGTTGAGGTGTTCCTTTCTACTCCCTAATGTCTGAAGAAAGGCATATTTTAAGGAGAGTATTAGCAGGATTCTTTAACCTTGAATGATGCATTTTCTCCGTGGCACACTGACAAAATTGGTGCTTTGGAAAATATGCACAGATTTGACTGCCTCTGTGTAGGACTCTTCTGTGAGATTTGGTAGCACTGACCAACTTTCCCTAGCTTGCGCTGCATTTTATTTCGCAGGCCTGAATGGGGCAGCCTTGCCGGTGGTAGAAAATATCCAGCAGCCTTGTTTCAAAGTTGCAAGGCAATCTTGCAAACTGTGTTGAAGAAGTCCTGATAAATGCCTTCACCCTGCCATGTCAGACTTGTCATTTAAAAGTAGGCCGAGCCCATACACATTCGACAGTACCTCGGTTGGGTCTGCCACATGAGATTTAATCTAGCAAGTGACCCAAATACGTGTGCTAGAAGAACAAGTAGAAGTACACTGGGGAAAATTGCTTGCCATCTGTCTCCTTGTTGTGTGTGTATATTTGATTATTAATTTACATCTGTGATTTTTTTTTTATGGCTCCTTTTTGTCATTTACTCTCACTTTTTCAGATCCAAGTGCACCTCTCCAGTAGCTTTCAGTGGATCCAGTTTGCAGGTGGCCGCAGTCATTTGGATTCCAGCAGTGAGGCTGGTGGTGGGGAGAAGGGGACTTGTCTATGGTCTCTGTAGTGTTTCTCCTTTTGTCTCTCCTCTTGCATCTTCTATGTGTTAATTACAAATTACTGTAAAGATAATTTATATATGAAATGGGGACTTTAATGCAGAGAAGATGCTTGAGTAACTGAGGGTAGTGGTTTTCGGGTACTGTAGCTGAGTATCAACCAAGCGAACCAGTAACTGATTATCTACTGTGATGAACCTGCATGGTAGTATTCTATCAATATGATATCCATTCTGTTTTTAAATGCTGAACATCATCTGAAAATGTATTTGGCTTTTGATTTTTAAGACGCATTTCTGCGTAAAAAACTAGGTTGAATGAAACACTTTGATCAAAATGTGAAATCTTAGTTTCATTAAAATAGTGGTGTTTTTTTGCAGTTGGAGATGTTGTAGTATAGAGACTTTTGGAAGCAAAAATGAAATTCTGTCCCCGCAGGCTTTATTTTAAGATTCTTGTTGCATATATAACACTAACATAAACCGAGTCACTTCTGGTAGCTGGTTCAGAGAATAATTTCATGACTGTTAGCAGACGGAGAGTCTCCCTGAGTCGCTGATGGGATGCGCCTCGTCTGCAGGAAGTTCTTCCAGCACACAATGGAGTTACAAATTCAAGTGATCCACTTTCTCCAGCATCTCCCATATGTATTCCAGCTGCACTTCTGAATCCTTTAAGTTTGCCAGAGTGAAAGTCTCTCAAAAGGCTCAGAAGTCTCTCATCTCAATTTGTTAACCATCTGATAGCTGCGAGAGTGCTGAGTTAGAGCTCCTTTGCCTCCCTCATCTGGAAGTTTGCCCTTCCCTTGTTGTTGGCTGCTAGGATTTTTTTTTTCTTTTTTTCTGTGAAGTTGACTGAAGCAGACTTTGCTGTTTGTTTATGGAATTTCTTTCTTTAGCTGAAATATTTGGTGCTGAAGCTGTAGATGCAAGCCTGCTGGCAACCTGTGGTGAAAGTTGCTCCAAACGTACAGTTGGAGAAACAGACTAAATCTAAAGACAGAGATGCTTATTCTTACTGTTACTTATGTAAAAGCTAATCTTTTATTTGGGCCAATGTTTACAGTTAGAGTTCTTCATTTTTATTTTTAAATGTTTTATAGGCTTTGCACAGCTTTCAAGTTAATTGTCATTTTCTGAAAAAGAAACCTTTTTAAACTGTCCCTTTCCATCAATGTTTCTTTCATCCCTAGGTTTTGTCCAGAATGGTTGTTTGAAAGATGGAAGCATTTTATCTGGAGATCTGAACCTTATGCTGAAAGTTCTTTGTTCTCCAACACTTTGGCCCTCAGGTTTTTAAATTAATTTTGGAATTTGATTGCGGAAGTCTGTTGTTGGCCTTTGAGGCTTGGCAGCCTTTGAACTCCCTGTGCTTTCCTGCTTGGGGTGACTGATCTTATAAACATTCCTTATCTCCCTTTTAAGAGGGAGCTTGTTCTGTGGGCAGGTTATTTAAGTCAGGGTGGCAGCAGGATTTCATTTCACATCTTCTAGATCAGGTTCTTAGGTTGTCTTCCCGCAGTCTCAGGGTAGTCCTCTAGACTTGAGAGATTTCTGTTGTCGCTTGCACGGGCAGTCCCTCCCCAGTAAGAAGTGAGAGGGTGTAAATCCTGTAATTTCTTTCCCAGTTTCACCCTCTGCAGATCTCCATGCTAAACCATTTTTCCCTGAAGGCCAGCCTGCTGATGAATGAAACTCAAAGAGCCAGAGGAAATTGTTTTTTGGAATCACACCCTAAATATTACTTAACATGTGGACTCTACTGCTAAGTTTGCTACTTTGGGGTGGTTGAAATACCTTGCGGACCTGTGAATGGCTCGTAACAGGCATCTCCAAAGGCAGCGGTGTGCGCTTTGGCTCTGCCTTCGGAGGATGCTTCAGCCTAGCACAGGGCTGTTGTTGTTTGTATATGACAGTTTATCGCGAAACAGAGAAACATGCTGGATCGCCGGGGTGGCAGCTAAGGATCAAGTAATCTGTCAATCTCTATTTCACTTGGAGGAAGAAGAAAGCCAGTAAATCAAACTGTTTGAGGCTGATGAAACTTGGCTGCCTGGCCTCCGTAGCCGGGGATGGCTAGTTGATGTGCTCTGATGCTCTGCCACCCCAGCCATTCCTGTCCTTGTTAAGCTTCAGGAGGGAGAAAAAGTAAAAGTGGCTTCCTTGAATGCTAATCCTTGTGTTCCCTAGGACACTGTGAATTACTTTGTTACCCTTCGTTGCCCTATTGGCTTCATGAGGAGATTTTTCAAGAATAGTGGGAGGTTTCAGTTGGAGGTAAATAATGCTCATTTACTGCCTTCATATCCCTGCTTTCCTTCATCTCTTCATCTTTTTGATTGCTGTTTATTTAATTTGAAATATTGTGCTTTCAGCGTAAACTGTTTTGTCTTTTATATCTTAATTCTTTTGGTGTTTTTTCCGGTGTTTTATTCAAATGGCCCATATTCATGCTTCAAAAACTGTTAAAAAATCAGGGTAATCTCTAGAACCACATGCTTTTTATGGTGTATATACCATCAATATAGTAAATAGAACAGTGGATTTTTTGTTGTGTGCCTAAAACCTGAGAGCAAGTCTGTTTTGGCATCTCTCTTCCAGCAGAGAGCTGGACAGGCTTCCCATTAGCCTGCCACAGAGGCTCCTTAATTTATTTGCGGGGTCACTGTTGGCTGGCTCAGAGCACTTCTTTCTCTCCAGGAGTTAAACATGTTGGCCTCATCAGTGCTCCCGGTCCCAGATGGCTTGGGAAGCCAGGGACTGACAGGTGATTGAACAAGGATTTTCCACATGATGGTACACACCATTACTGCTAGGTGACTGGCCTGGTCTGTGGCATCCCCTGTTATTCACCAACCTGTCAGCACACCAACAAAAAACCTGCCCTGACTTCTGACCTGTGGTTCAAGTGAGGACAGGTTTTTCTGAGTTTAGTTAGCATCCTTTCTCCGGGATGGGTTTTTCTGAACTTAGCATTACTCTAGGCTATTTTGCTAATGAGAGGATTGTATGATTTTTAACTCCTGTGTGTTTTAGTGAGATAGTCCAGTATTAGTTCAGAGGAACAACACAGTAATTGGTAACAGAACTCTCGCTGTAAAGTCTGTGCCAGTGCCTGGATGCTATTTTCGTGCAGCATGGTAATTTGCGTACTTAAATCCTAAAAAAGGACTTGAACTCTTGAAACAGGGTTGCAATTCAGTGACCAAAATTGTCATGGAAACATACCCACTCAGCAACATCCGAAACCATTCCTAGATCTCTGTCCTGTCTTCCCTTCCCACCTCCATGGCTTTTTACATATAACAATTAATAACCAGTGCTGGGCCCAGGCTCCAGCGTGCTGCTTCCCCATCATCAATGCAGAATGCCCTGCACCCTGTGCTTAGGGCACCCTTCTGGTGGGAATCCAGTCTTTGAACCCTCTCAAATATCTAGATAAAAGATAGATACACCGCGAGTGTTTGTCTGCAGTCCCAACTTAGAGTAGCATTTCATTTCTGTACATAGCATTTCCAATTGCTTGGCTACCTGTTCTGAGTAAGCGTGACTTGAGTTTTCAGTTGCTTTTCTGAGAATCTTCTCTCCCTGTGATGCAAGGGAAAGTAGCTTGGAGTTGGATGGCTCTCTGTGAATCAGATACTTTTCTTTAGAGGCAGTGCCTGGCTGATGAGTGCATAGGCTCCCAACATCATGGTGCATCAGGAGTCCCTTTATAGCATCTACCCTCCAACTTCTGTGTGAGAATATTTCTCAGCTGATGCTGTTTAAAATAGCTCTTAGGTTTTACTCAGTACTTATTCAAGCTGGTAATGGTTGTCTGATATTAAAAAAACCCAGCATGTACAAGTTCCAGTGTATGAGTAAAGCACTAAGAAATACTCTTCCACTGAAAATAGTCTCCTTAAGTTGATGTTTGCAGTGTTTTTAACATGACAGAATTACTCAGTGGGGAAGAAAACGCCAAGGCACTGGATGTTGTCCATTATAAAGATCTTTGAGAATTAACACTGGTACTAGGAAAATAAACTTGTCTGTACACAGGGGTCAGCCAAGCTGCTTCTTGTGGAGTATCACAGTTAAAACCAAGACTTGAAATCTACCCAACCATCACTGAACTGTTTGGTTTTATCAAAGAGCCCCCCAGTATAGCTTCATCCGGATTCCAGTAGGAGATGAAAGACTTCGAGGAGACAAGCACCTGTGTAAGAGACTGGTGTGCTGAAGTTCCTTCTAAAATGTCAGCAGAGGTGGTCTGCCCTGTCATCATTTAAACTAAATATTCACTCTATGGCTGGTCTCTGTTTTGGACCCATGTGTCTCACAGTGTTTCCTGTGGCCAGGGTGTTCAGCTGAGGTGCGTTTTAGAATATTCAGAGTTCAAGCTGCTGTAAGTGAGGATATGAGCCGTGCAGTTGAAGTTCTTTATATTTTCATGTCGATACATTTGACAGGCTTTTAGTAGTCACTTTGAAATGAAAAGCGGCAGTTTCCTGGTTTATAAAGCAATAGGTCAACATCTTGGAGGCAGCATGGGGAGAACTAGAACTCCTAATCCAGAAAAAATTTGTTTTCTGCAGATGTCTAATTTGTTCCAGGTTTCTAACATGAAATCTTGAAACAGGAGTTCATTCTGAAAATCAGCCACTTCTGGGACTTTGATGTCTTCAAGTCTTTTGTGTGTGTGTGGTTTGATTTCATAATTTTCAGAGTTTGTTTTTGGTGGTGGGACTTTGAGAAGGCCCAGGAGGATGTCACTGCCCAATGTGCAAAGCAGCACATGAAGTGATACACTTCAAAGAACAATCTTGCTTTTTAAAGCACAGGGTGCCTGTGCCTTTGTAGGCTGTTTAGTACTGTGTTGTTTCTCTTCTGCAGACTGCTACTGTTGGTGCTTTTAGCTTTTATGTGGTACCGTAGGACTATGGTAGCACAGGAATATTCTTGGTTTCATTTTACAGCCTGACAATGTTCCTGCGTCGGAATCAGTTATACTTGGCTGGCTTCTTTGAGTGGACAAGTACTGGGCTACTTCGAGATGGGGATTAGGTCCAGCTGGAAGTTTGGATAAGACGCTCACAGTCACCTCTGGCCATTAGAGTAGCTTTCCTAACCCCAATAACACTGGGGGTTTTTCTTACCGAAGTGGAAGGAGCCTGTGTTGCCTTGAGTGTGACTCTGTGGGTGTAAGAATCCACTTGCAGCTGTTGTTCTGTAGGTTATGAGCCTTCTGCTATACACTTTCTTCATGCTTTATACGCTTTTTAAAAACAAATCATCTTGTTTTCAAATAAAAATATATTTGAAGGAACACTGTGCCTTGTTGTACCCTCTCATTTCCAGCAGTTACGTGAAGATGAAGGTGCCGTTTTGCCTTCTCTTGTACTTGCTACTGTATTAATTTGATTTGACTGCTTAGTGAGGCAACAGTGTTGATTGTTTGAATTATTTTAATAACAAGATAAAGAAGAAATTAGTCTCAGAAGTGAGACATAGGCTCAGAAGTGAGACAGTATCTTAAGCCTTATTTTGTGTGTCATATATCAGCACTCTTGATACCACTAAAATAAGAAAAATATTTATGTTTTGGATTAAGCCTCTTTTTATTGGCCTGTCTGTCCTTGTTGGTGCTAGAATTTCGTCTGTGAATCATCTTGGGCAACTCTCTGAAATAATCTGTGAAGCTTTGTTTGGAAGTTTGGTTTTTGGGTCTTTAGCAAGGTTGCTCTCGTTCTACCATCCTTTCTTCGACCTTCCAAACCTCCTCCTAACTCCCACACCAAAAAGAAACACCATATGGTTCCTGGGAAGATACTTCTGGGTATTGTATGCATCTAGCTGTGTATTCCTTCTTGCAAAATCTGGAGTTCTAACAAGACTTTCCTTGTAATAAATTCCATGAAGCTTCAGTGTGTATGCTTAATTTTCTTCAAACAATTTAATTTCTACCTGAGGTAACTTTAAAATGTTATTTATTTATTTATTTTCAGGAGGGGAAGGAGAATTGGTCTTTTGAAATTAATTTTAGCTGCAGAAGAAAAGTTTCTTTTTTAATTAATTATGTATAATTTAACTTCTGATCTTTTACATTTTTGTGATTAAAGCAGTAGAAAATTTAGGCTTTTTGAAAGCACCTTGATCTGAATTAAGGTTCCAGTGCCAGAAAAATAATTTAAATGCTGCATGACTGTATAAATAAAACTTGCTGAAAATATGAAGAGAATGATGAAAAAAATTTAATCAAATAGCATTTTTGTGTGGGGCAGCTTTCATTTTGTAGCACAAGCAGGCCTTTATAGCTTCTTTGTAACACCAGCACACTTGAATAAATTTTCTATTTGTGTGAAAAGACATAGCTGTATGTTCTATTCCATTTCACAGTACATTACTCATCTCTTGTATGTAAATCACTTGGCTTGTTAAAAATGGTAGTATTTCTCTTTAATAAACATGATGCTTCTGGCGAGTTCTCAAGATGCACATGTTTTGGAAGATGAAAAACTTAAGAATGGGGAAAGGCCACAAAGAAAATGGTTCCTGACGTCATTGGCCTCATGCTAAAAAAGCACACCCCAGGCTGGATCACACCAGAGTGCCATGCATTGTGCTGTCTGCTGCCAGACACGTTCATGTGCTTCCTGGGCTTTGAAATGACTGCCGAAAGCAACTCTGCTGTGTAACTTCAGCTGGCATTATGGAGTGTTATGGTTGTGGTGATGTGGCTTGCAGAGTATTGCTGGCAGGTGGAGCCTGGGATGAAAGCCCAAGGGGCTCAGGGCTGTGTGTCTGGAGGTGCCTTGAGCTACTGTGCGAGTCATTCCATCTCGTACTGCTTCTGCTTCCTCTCTTCCCAGTTCCTGTCCATAATGTGATTGTGAGCTCTTGGCAGCTGAAGCCGCATCTCTAGCAGGTCTGTTGCATTAGTTGGTTCAGCATGGCTCAAGCCTTGATAAAGGCATCTGTCTATTTGAGAGTGATGGCTTGGGCTTAAAGAATGGAAGTCTAATGGATGTTGCTTTATATACTTTCCTGTTTCCGTAGAATTGCTAGGTGTCTAGAGGCGGTTTAGCCAGAGCGGGTTGGCCATGGTTTCCCTTGAGTGTGATCTGCTGTAGCACTGTACTGATTTTTAATAAAAAAAGTCCCACTAATTCTGTTTCAATTGATGTTGAATTAGTAGGCTTGTATGCATTCAAAGCAGAACCCTGAATTACCCTGATTTATGATGGACTTAGATACTTGTAGCTTCATGCCTGGCTGATACAGGGTTAAAAGCAAAAGGAAGGATTGAATGTCCAGGGAGCAGGAAGCTAGTTGGTCCTCTGGAATTTTGAGCCTGCTTCTAGCACTTGACAAAGAAAATAATGTCAGGATATTAATAAAAGAAGTTGATGTTTATAAGCAAACGAAACCGAACTGCTGAGTAAACCTGTGGGAGATTTTGCAGGAAACTCTGCTCCTCTAGGGGACAGTCAGCCCTTTCTTTCATTTTTTTCTAAATGTTCAAATTTCAATCGATGTGTGCAATCCTTTCTGAAGACAATTAAAGGCCACCTTGTTTAGGGTCTAGAAGAGTGTCTGGTGAGGTGAGGAAAGGATCCCACAAAGAAGAAGGACCTTGAGGAATATTGGCTTTCACCTGGTTGTGTGCTGCATACCTAATCTGCTAGCTTGTAATACTAAGAAGTTTTAATATTTGGTATTTTACTCTTTTGAAAAGTGATAAAAATACTGACTGTTTAGGTATACCTGTAGCATTTTGTCCGTCTGACGCTAAGATAGGTGCTCAACCTGCTGTCATTCTGAGCTGTTGATTTGACGTGTATGGAAATTAGCTAGTTTTGCAGGAGAAGAGAAGGTTTGCTGCTCTTCACGCAGCTCTGGATCTCGGTGCTCCTTGGAAGTAGCGTTGGAGAAGGAGTCTTATCTAAGCAGGAAAATTGGATAGTGCAGGTCTGCAGGTACCATGGTGATGAGTATGATATGCATATCTTGAAAGGCTCTGATGCAGTAGCTTAAAGCATGGTACCACCCTGTTATGCAGAGTTTCCAGAAATCACATGCTGTGCGTGATATTTAAATCTACCAATTTGGCTCTGTGCTTGGCTTGTTCTGAACATCTTGCAGACTGAAATTTGTAGATTTTGTTAGAGGCTCCCTGTATTGTAGCTTATTGTAGGTAAAGGACTTTCAGTTATGTTTGCACTACGTTAATTGTTAACGATGTGAAAAAGTGTTTGAGCTTATTTTACTGCAAAAGGTTTAAAACTCAGCGTCTTACTGCTGAATCCTAATGTTATGGTACTGTTTTCTGAAAAAGTAAAACAACCCTAAAGAATGAAAATAAAGAACTAACACACAGGTAAATGTCAGTACGGAAAAGATTACAGGATTCCAAAATAAACAGTATTTTATAATGCCTATGCCTCATTCTTTCTGTAAATATTTAAGGAAAAATCTAAATGACATGGACAAGAATTTTCAGTAGTGGGTGGTATTAAAATCGGTTTATTGAAATTTATTTCCTTCTAGTCTAGTGTAATTTAAACAATTCTGCTTAAAAGTATAAATTGCATTGGATCTTAGTGTGGGCAAGGGTGTAGGGACATCTGTTCAGTGTGTAGCACAGTAGGAGTGATGGCTGCATGTTTTTGCTTGAACAAGGGCACTGAGAGCACTTTATTTTGCGTACCTCTTTCAAGATAAGAAATTGTTGCGAAACATCTGTGTGTAGGGTATGAAAATGCACAGTGTTATACTTTACGTGCTGCTATAAGTGGCTGAGAAGATACTAGGGAGTGGAGAGTGTTTGTTTTACCATCCTTACTTTTCATGGACTGAAATCCCATATGGAACGTGTGAGGTAGCAGAGCACAGTCCTCTTAAGGAAGAGCAGATATTGTGATAATTCCTTTGCTCGTACCTGAAATCGCATCAGTTAGTCCTTCGCCAAGAGTGAGCTTGTAGAGTAAGGTGCTGAAAGAAGACTGCTCATCGGGCTGTATTTTATATTGTAAAATGTAGAAGAATCCTGTTTGTAGCAGGACAGTTGCATTTAACATGCATACTTAATTGCACATACAGTAACAGACATCATTTTTCATCTTATTTGTTCTTGCAGTGCTACCTTACGTCTGCACCTGCAATGCAGGTCATGTAGGGAGTGAAGGGGTGGACCCTGTAATCAGTGAATCTTCCAACAGGGTTATTAAGTTAATATCAAATTATGCCCTCGGGAATTTCTGAGCTTGTAAATGTAGTAAGCAATATGGTAGTCAGAAAAAGCAAGCTGTTTTTTGTATTCAAAGAGTCTTTGTTTCTTTAGTCATTCTGAATTTCAGTAGGAGCTCTTTGTAGAGCGGTAACTTCCATGGTTTTACTGTCTGCAGCAAAGGGTCTCTGTTGACTTTGCAGTTTCTGGGTTTCCTTTTTTTTTTGTTGCTGAAGGTTAGAAGTTGGGTACTTGGGTCACCTTACACTACCCATGCTAAATAAAACTAAATGAGGAGGCAAGTGCAGAGATTATGTTTCAGCTGTTTCTTCAGGAACTGACTAAACCTTGATTTAATTGGATTCAATTTAGATTGGTTGAATATTGCTACTGTTGTAATTAAAGAAAACTGCAGCTAACTAATCTGTTTTTCTGTGTGTCTCTTGTACCTGCCTGAAATTTATTCTTTTTTGGAGTACAAACGAACAAGTGAACTTTCCAGCTAAGCAAAGTCAGTGTTTGTGCCAAGATGATTATGCATTAACTGTTTCATGCTTATTGGAATGGAAAAAATGAGCAGATTGGAGAGGATGAATAGCCTGCTTGGTAATATCCAAGAAGGAGGAAAAATATGAGCCAATAATCTGCTTTAGTGATGATCTGTTTATTGTGTCCTAACTTAGTTAAGGTCAAGATAAAAGCAAATAATTTTGTAGGTCCTACATGCCAGTAAGAGATAAAATGGCAGTGTATGCCTAGGCTTTGCGGCTAAGACCTCAGTTTTACAAAGGCTTGGACATGTGTTCAGCTTTTCAGATGTAAATAGTCCCATTAGATGAAATTTGGGTCCAACTGGATTCAATGGTAAAACCTGTGGCAATTTAAATAAGGCTAGAGTTTCATGAATTAGTTCAGTGAGACTACTTGTATACATAAAGTTAAACACATGGCTAAGTGTTTGCAGGATAGAAGGCCTGCAAGGATACGAGAATGAGACCCTTGTGACGCAGTTTGAAGTCTGACCTGTCTTGGTGTTGCATGATGGAGAGCCACAGTGAGGAAGTAGGTGAACCTTTTGGGCATAAACAAACACAGAGTATATAAAACATCATAAATAACTACAATTCATAAAATGCTTGGTTGGTCCTAAATAATGAAGCAATGAAAAAATTTATGGGCTGTGCTTCTTCTTGTAATATATTTATTTTATATTTTTTGGCACAAATATATGTAAGGAATTAGTATCATTATTAGGTTTTGTTATTCAGAACTTAGTAGCAGGAGATGCCTTCTTTTTGAAGAGGAAGCAGGTAAAATAGGAGTCATGCAATATTTGATAATTATGTCAGCAGTTTTAATCATCATGTATATTAACTGCTTAATTTCATATTACATGTGGTAAAGAAACACTGTAGGTATCATAACTGTGACAGTTCTCACCGTCTGAGGCTCTTCCCTCCAGATGTTTCACTGGTTTGCAAATTTGATTTGGAGCTGCTTGTGCAGCAAAACTGTCACATGCACTAACAGATCTCTGTCTCTCTGCGCAGAACATCTTTGCAGATCCTAGTTTCGCTTTTCTTGCTGAGAAATGTTATTTGAACCACTGCCCCCTTAATCCTGTGAGATTTGGATAAGTCTAATTTTCCAGGTTTTTGAGGGAGTCCTAATTTACATTTCATAACACACACACAATCAAGCAATTAGCATGAAGTCTTAGGGCAGCCTGACAGTCCTTTGTGCCTATGGAAACAGTTACACAATAGTGCACGTGCAAATAATGTTATCAGGTCCCCTTTGTGCGTGCTCACCTGCTTTACCTGGAGCATACTAAAAAGCTGCAGCCTAATTCTCGTTTAAGCTCAACGTGCTCTGTTGTAAGATGAACAAGAGAGAAACGTTGAGGTCTTAAGAAAATAAAATAATAGCTACTATTCATTCTTATAAATGACTTCATTTTGTCATGCTGTTGGGGCTATTTCTTCCTCTGTGCCTGGCTTTAAATGCCAGTGATGGGAGGAACATGCCCCCACTGGTGAGGTTAGATTCAGGCTGCAACCTTGCCTTTGTCTTTGCTATCTGTCCTTAGAGTTGGGTGCAGAACCTCATCTCTTCTTCAGGTTGGAGACTAACATTGCCTATATGGGGAATAGACAGGGAAGACTTGGTCTAGTGGGCAAGCAGGAAAAACAGTAAAGGAGCAAGACAATAGGAGGTTCGGCATTGGTACAAAACTCTTCAGCTGTTGTGTGCGCAGGTGTCTAGGGCAAATACTTTCCCATTTCTCAGTGTTTGTAGATTTTAGGGTTTGAGGTGTTTTTGTTTCGGTCTGAGAAAGTGCTGGTCTAGTTCCATTCACTTCAGTTACATTATCCCATTGGGTAGGGAGTGGTACCTTTGGGTGCTTTCAGGAGCACTTAGGAAGAGATTGTTCTGTCCCAAGGAGCTTTGGACTGAAAGGTATGATAAGAGCAATGCATGGAAAAGAGGCAGCGGTGTACATGTAGTGGTCCTGCTTGTTCGACTGTGTTGTGTTTGCAGGTACAAGAGCCGTCTAAACGTTCCAGTGACAGTAAGGGAAGGTCTGGAGAAAGCAGAAGGCAAGACAGAAGACATGACAGAGAAGGGTGACATTAGATATAGCTCTTAGTGGCTTTTAGGCGTGTGGGCTGCAGAAGATCCAAACCCAGTATGCAAACTGGGAAAAAAATTGCTCTCAGTGTGTGAATGCTGCTATTGCATTTGCTGAAAGAGGCATTAGCCCTAGATTTTGGCAGTCTCAACCGTTTCTGTTGTAGGGAGCCAGGCTGGGTCAAACTGCTTAAGCCAAGGATGCTTGCCTCACTGAAACGAATCTGAGATCAATTACACCATCAGCACAGCCAACAGGTGTGAAAGGGGTAACTGCTGGCTGTGGAGGTGGGGATGAGCAATCGATGCTGATAGACTGGTCGGAGGGTACCAGGGAAACCTGTCCACAGAGGTCTCCATGGATTTTACTCCTGCCTTACAGGAGTTCTCAGCTTGCTCTTCTAACCTGTTCTTTCCCTGTCTCCCTGGGTGGTTTTCTGCTCTCATGTTTCCTACAATGGAAAGCTAATAAGACATGTACAGAAAACAGACGCTGGAACCAAAGTAGGAAAAATGAGCAGTGTCTTAGTTAATAGAGTTAGGCCCATTCAAGGAGAAAGACACAATGTGGACTAAAAAAGAGATAAATTGTTTGGGAAAGGAAAATGGATAAAACCGTGTGGCTGAAGAGAGAGGCTTAGCTGTTGCTGTACAAAAACTAGATTGCTGCAGAAGCTACAGTCTTGTGGCTGCCTTGTTTGGCTATTCCTCACGCTAAGCCCTAGTTTGGGACAGACGGTGACGATGTGAAGCACTGCTGCTTTGAGCTGGTTCTTGCCAAGGCTGCTGTGTGGCTAATGAAGCGCTAGATTTTAACCTAGTCTTGGCAATAGTGGTTTGGATGGAAGGCCAAGCTGAGCTATCAGCAGTGACAGTACTATTTTTAGGGCTATGTATATGAAGAAATACTTAATGATATAAAGCTATAGAAACTCTTGGAAAGTGGCACAGTGCCTTGTGCTTTGAATATTGTGCTCTGAAGAAGTTTTCAAATCCCTCTCAACATGAGAATTGACTGAGTTTCGAACAAAGCATTGCACAGCATGTAGCATTCATTTATTATCTCATTATTTGATTAAACGTTATGAATTAAACACATATTGTCTTCCCTGTGTTTGCTTAGGTTATTGTTGTGGGAGGCAAACACACATCTTTAATACGAGGTAAATAGGCTCTTCTCTTACTTTTTGGACTTCATCTTTTTTCCTACCATGTCTACCTTAAAGGACAAAGGGAAACTTAATTTTTACATTAAAGAAGAAGTGATTTGTAAAGACACATTATACTCCCAGGCCTCCAAGACTTGTTGTCTGAAACTGGAAATGTAGCCACAACTAATGTGTTCTGAGACCAGCTCAATGTGGAGTTTTATTGAAATGTTCGGTAAGATGCTCTCAAGAATGTTGAATGAAGCTTTAAAAGATTTCCTGCATTTCCCTATGTGTTGCCTGACTTTTGATGCTGGCATGAGCTTGGTGGAAGTGCACTATGTAATTAGACTGCTTTCAATTTATCATGAAAACCAGAACAGTGGTAGTTCCCCGTGCCCCCACTTGCTTGCTCGTGTATGTTCCTCTCTGATCCTAAACCAGGAAGAAAATACTCTGAGATTTTCGTGTTAGCATTTTTTAATATACCATTTTCTTAGATGGGAGGAATGCTTTAGAAGTGCTAATGGCCATGGCCTATGTTCACCTTTAGCTGATACAGCATTTCTTATAATACGTCCGTATTCTGTGTATGGTGAGATCTGGGCTTTGTGCGTGGTGGCAGAACTGGTCAGCAAATGGTGTGGGAGCAGCCTGCTTGCACAGATGAGCCGGTAATGCCACAAGAAAGGTTGCCTTTCACCTTGGTGGTACAGCTCTCACCACAGCTATTGGTCAAGGTGGTATTATGAAGCATATTCAAGTGGTAGGCGCACAATGACAATACTCAGAAGGCAATAAGAAGAACTGTTATACTTGAAAGTAAAGAAATATTGTGAGCATTCAGGAATGCTAGTGCTTTTCATAGCGTTTCATCACTTGTTTTGATGTATAGTTATCTGTCTTAAGTCCATGTGGCAATAATAACCTGTTTTGAAGGGATTTAATTGGAGTTTTGGAGACCCTGCAAATATGAGGGACAACTGCAGTCTCTGTCCAACCTAATAGAGGACTAAAAGCAGGAAATTGTGCAGGGTAAGGGCTGACATATGGGCAATGCATACTCTTACATTCCTCTGAGGTCTAAATATATTTGCAGAGTCTGAGCTGAAATAGCATTGTATTTTTGCCTCAATGTTAATCTGAGTTATTTGGATTTAGGTATTTCTGGCGCATGCTAGAGTTGTGGCTCTGTCTTCAGGGCAGATGTAGCCAGAAAGCTGAGATGGAGACCAGTGCCAGGCTTAGTAAATGGTTTATCTGCGATACAGGTGGCTCAGAAGTATAAACTATATCCTTTCTAATTTATTATCATAACATGAGTTTTGAAGCAGTCAGATCATCCTAAAGTTGGGTCCTCACTATCTGAGAGGCTATACAAGTATGAACCATCCTGGTTTGTTGTTCAGGCCCTCGTTCTGGAACAAAAAGCCCCACCCAAAGCCAACATACTTCATATCTGTCCCTGCCCATTTTACATTTTATTTAGTAGGATTGCTTATATAAAACTAAACATTGGTATGGCTGTCTTATTTTTTTAAGAACATTAAAAAATCTTAGAGATTTCGTTCATGTTTTATTTCTGATTACTTCATGCTGTGGGTATTGATGAGGTAATGGAAATCTGTCTCTGGAATGCTGGTGTGGGGAAAACAAATTACATGTAGTGTTTTTCATCAACTATAATTAAAGGAATGGCTACTACAATCAAAATTAATTGCAGTTAATAAAGGGTTCCTTTTTTTGTAATGTATTTGAATCGCAATCTCATAACTTTCCCTTCGTGTTTCAGAAGGCTGTTGAAAAATTGCATTTTGCTTCTTCAATGTACCTATCTCTAGGAGAAAAGGGGATTCAGTACTTTCTGAAACTGTTTCTATTTCTTAAATTACTGAACCCAAATACAGTTGTTAATGTTAATAAATACTTTGTTTTTAAGCTTGGAGTGATCAGCAGTGCCACAAGCTAATCTGTGGATTTGGCTGAGGTGGTGGTGTGAATCTTCAGACTGATATATTTGAAGTTGTGCTCATCCGTTGATTTACTGAATAAAATAAGCACCTTTAACAAAGACCTGCCTGTAGCCTCAGCTAGGTAGATAATTTTATGCGTATTTCTGAAGTGGTGTTTTATGAATTCTTCCCTTCTGATTGCTTTAACATTACTTTCTTCTGTGTGTTGGTTTTTGTGTGTGTGTGTTTTTTTTTTTTTTCTTCCAGTCCTAATCATCTAGTATTAGGAGAACTGTTGTTTTCAATATCAAACAAAATGTAAACCTATCAGAAAAAAATGTTGGGAACAAAAGCAGTTTCATATTATCATAGACCATGAACTGTGAAAGCAATGCAAGCTCAACTAATCTTCTTGCATGTAAATATTAAATTAATTCTGTTTCCTGTTTTTTTTGTTGTTGTTTGTTTTATCTGTATCTGCTTGTTCTTTCCTACCTCACCCTTAGATTGCATCTCCTGTGGGCTGAGGACAAACCTGCTTGGAGCTTGTACAGTGTCTTGCAGGAAGATGTCTTCACTTATGGGTTGGATTCTTTAAATGTTATCACTGTGTTCCCTGAACCTGATCTTTGTTTTGTTGATTCTTATAATTCATGTAACCTGCTGCCTCTTGCTTATGTAAGTATTCAGTAAGGACGAGTGTCAAGATTTTACATTGGTGAGTACCAGTAGCGGTGTCTCTTTTGTATTACATGAAGCTCTTGAATACTAAGAGAGCGTAAAATAGAAAAATAATAGAAGACAGTGGTGCTTATGTAAAATACATGCTACTTATTAATATTGCTTATGAGCTGCAGCGCACCCTCCAGGACACCTTTGCCAGCAGGGCAAGTCTGTGAGAGAGTCTTGCTCTGGTCAGGGGTCAGGGCCACCTTTAGATATGGAGGATTGTCACGGCAGTCCCAAAGATACATAGGCTGGTTTCTCAAGAGCGGTTGCTGCAGGGTGGACGCGACAGCCTGGATGAAGGCCCCTGGCTTTTCCTCGCCTGCCTGCTTTGCTCAGATAATCCTGCAGCAGCTGCCAGTTTCCCTTTGATTCCTCTGGCTTCAGCAAAGCTGCTGGGGCACGAGAAACCTGGCCCTGACCCCTGCTGAGCTGATAGAGATAAGAGCAACATCATCCCCAATGAAATCTATGTGCCTTGCCGTATTTCAACTAAGTGAATGCTAGGGATTTGTTTTCCAAGGATGAGCAACTGGCACTCCTCCTCCCCATCGCTGGTCCCAGTGATGCCAACTGGCTGTGTCCTGTCCCCGGTGTGCCCGTGGTGGGCTGTGGATGAGTGATGTGCTGTCAGCCGTTCCCTGTGCTTGCATTCTGGCTGGAAGGAGAAAGAGGATGTTTGTAGATCAGGTTATGCTCAGATTTGGTTATCTGTGGTGGTGTGATCTACTGCAAAAAGTGTGGTCAGTGGATGTCTGTGGGGCAGCTGGGGGCTAATCAGCAATAAAATCAAAAAGACAGAGCTGCCAAGTTGGTCCTGTGTTATCTGGGGCTGTTTGCCAGGCTCAGTGGAACAAACATCCCTTATTTTAGATGATGTCTCACTGTCCCTGAAGTAAACATGTCTCTTAAAAGTTTTCCTCTTATTATTTTTGGTTTCAGCATGGATTTGTGAACTATCTGCGCTCTTCAGTTGATTCAGTACTTTTCCTACACAGCACCCCCAATGAACTGATGTGGAAGTGGCTTAATGTATAATATGCAGTGTGAATAGGCTGGCAGTGAGAAGGGTAGGGGTCATTTCAGGTAATTAAATAATTCCCTAAATACTGATAGAGAGTTTGAACATAATACCGCTCTGATTAACTGCGTCCACTTTATAAACGTACCTGGTTATCTGTTAAAATAATTTATTTTCCTACAGGTAAAAAAATTAATGTTCTAATTCTAAATTAATCTGGATTAACTTTTATTAGCACAGTCTACTTTCTCTTTTTGTTTTGACATCGTGTTCGACTCTGCTAGGTAGATTCAATAGTTTTAGCATTTGAACCTGGCATGTGAGACCTTTTAAAGTGTATAGGTATTGCTGATTTGCCTTTTCTCGAGCTTCCATGCCACTCTGTTTAATAATAATGTTTTTTAATGCCTAGAAATGTAGAGGGATTATACAAAGGTTACCCTTTATTATTTCAACCTATAAACACTCTTTTTTGAGGAGCTAAACTCTGCAATAACCCCTCCCCCCACCCTACAGCCCCTCTAACCTGCTAACATGCAATATTAATCTCAGTGTAACTGCTGAAGGGTACGTGTCAGACTTACAAGTGTATTTCTGCACAGATTTATGATGTCATGGGATTAAAAATGTACATTCCTCCCTTTTTTTTTGCCATTATCAAAATGTTGAGATTGTGGCTTTGTTGCTGTGCGAGTGGTGTAAAGCTTGGCTTGGACCCTTCCGCGAGGTGTCAATAATTCCTTTCTGAAAACATTTCAAGCTCTGAAGTCGCTTAGTCTTGAGGCATTTCTCTTTGTCCCAAGGCTGGTGGTGCTGATGTGACAAGCTGCGGGTGAAGGCAGCAGCTGGAGTGTCCCCGTTGGCGATGCGGCTTGAGACTTGGGGCAGCCCCTCTGCCCGAGAGCTATCCAAAACGCCGGCGTAGGGGTGGGAACCTGCTCAGAAACGCCTGAGCTGCTGGTCCGGCCTGGGAGAGTTAGTACCTGAGTGCTTTTTGCATGGAGTGTTACAAATACCATCATATCAGTGCTTAAAAAGCAGAATGATACACAGCCCTTCATGACTGTTCACTCCTTTATGTGTCTCATGGCTTCCTAATAAAAAAACACCACACCTTGATTTGTTTGTTCTTTTCCTTTTTTTTTAAAGCAGTCAGAAATGTGGATTTATGTATTGGACAGGGGAGTCCATCTTTCATCCCTTTTCATCTCTGAAAAGTGGTAGGAAAGAAGAAAATACAAATGTGGTGTTTGACTTTGTTTTTCCCTGTTTTTGAAAAGGGCTTTTCTCATCTATTTACTGCAGTTTGGGCTTTGAAAAATGACATGTGTCCAACCTCCAGTGTGCTTTACAGTGACTGTGGGAGCACTGGATGGGGACTAAAATTCGATCATTCTTTGACCATTCAGCCTGATCAAGCTTCAGTCTGCTGTGCCAGTGGGTCTCCGCAGATCTTCCAGATTTACAGCCCCTAATCCAGGGCAGCTTTCAGGAGTTCCAGTTCGTGGTATTCCAAAAAAAAAAAAAAAAAAAAAAAAATTTT
>Ga0065711_1037988_pt1 | contig 19270 bp, 13 predicted proteins | sample Hoacrofraction12_FD_59098 | JGI IMG/M metagenome (GOLD analysis project Ga0065711, IMG submission 59098) | Hoatzin crop microbial communities from Cojedes, Venezuela - Epithelial fraction 12 v2 (version 2) | ecosystem: Host-associated > Birds > Digestive system > Esophagus > Crop | place...
TTAAAAAAAAAAAAAAAAAAAAAAGGTGTCTACTCAAGCAATGTTTTCAGGGAGAACATGAGCCGCAGGTTGCTTACCAGGACATGGTTTGGTTAGCTTTGTATACAAAGTAACATATATTGTATCTAAAACACGTTTAAATACTCAAAACCAGTTACAGTTCCAAGTCAATGCTATGTCCCATTTCACAGAAGAAAATTCAAGTCTTCAGCTTTTAATTACAATTTCGAATAAGAAACTTTAAACAGAAGCTCTGTGTCCCAGTCAGCATGTCAAGACTGCGCTATCAACCATCTAGGATAACCCTGGCTTCTGCTCCCAGCCTTCAGCTGCCCAGCAGATCTAAAGTCTTCCTGCCTCTTGAGGCCCACATACACGAATCTGCTGGAGTCCTTAATGGATGCCCAAGGTGTCAGGGATGCTTTTGAATAAGAAAGTGTTTGGTTCTGTCAGTACCAGCTTGGTTAAGTGACTGAATGCAAAATTTAGCTCCTGCTCCCTTTGGAGCTCACTCAGTGGAAGGAGCCTAGCTGTTTCCCAAGAGGACAGCAAGATGTCTTCCATTAGCCCATCAACATGTCACTGCAATAGCAAGTCATGGGGCTTCTTTAAAAAAATTCTAATATACTGAAATACTGCAAATGAGAATGTCTTTGCTTGTGTCTGTCAGGACCTTCCCGCTGATGAAGGTCTGATCCCTTGACACACCCCCGTCACCAGCTATTTTCCAAGTAGCTACACCCCAGCTTTTATCCAATATAAGACATAGACCTGTGCTTATGGGGGGGTCACAGAGGTAAGCTTGCAACTTCCTCAAGTGGCGGCTCCCATTTCTGGTGCAGCACATCAAAAGAGAGACTTAAAATGTCACGGTGAATTCCACAGCCGCCTAGTAGCTACCCCCGAGTGGCAAAATCAGCCTCCATGGCTGGATAATCTGTTGCTTTTATGCCGTAAGTAAACTCTCCTCTCTCTGCCACGGTTACAGAGGTGACTGCATGTTTGGGCATACCAAGAGTCCCTGGTAGCTGCTTGCTCAGCCACGGGGCTGACTTCCACCGCACTCTGTGAGGCCGTAATTCCTTCCTGGGTTTTATTTTTAGATACATATGTCCTTGTTACAGCTTCATTACTGCAATTTGGCCAAAGTGTCACAAATCCCTTAAAAACCTTTGAACCTACAGCACAGTTTGCTACCTGCCTGCCCTGCCAGTCCAGACTGTAAGCCCTGTAGCTAGATTTCCCAGTCTGACTCGGGCACATTGCAGCAGCTGCAGAGATCTACTCTCATCTTTGTACTGGTTCTCTCACGGAAGTTTCCAAATGTTGCTTTCCTTTGCAAAAGATCTGTCTCCTGTCCTAGCTGATAGCAGAAATCCTCTGGCTTGACAGGAATTCTTGCTGCCCGGTATATGATTCGCTTGTTTTAGCAGGCAAATCGTCTCAGTTTCTCCTGGAAACAGTCTGCCAATCCTGACACATTACTGTATATTGACTTGAGGAGTTAAACACGCATTGTACGAATTTTCTATTTCTGCAATGCAGTCATCATCAGTAAAGAGCATACAAACTCCTGTCTTCTGAAAATACTTGCATTGCTCTCTGTTTTAGCCAGCTTTGATTCAAGATACTTCCTTGTGGCATGCTTCAGTAACACCCGTTTATAACATCCCCGATGCCTCCTCATTGCCTCTTCTCCTGGCTTCTTCAGCTGGCCGACTCCTCCGCTGAGGCTAAGAGATGTTCATGCACATAGACAGCACACGATACCTACAGGTATTTTTCATGTGGTTTTTTTGCTTGGGTTGCTGATGTGCCTGCCTGGTGAGCAGGACACTGCATGTTTCTGAATCTCATTCCATAAGCAGTTGAGGACTTTCTTACCTTTATTGTGAACATGTGCTTGGCTGCGCCACGTTATGCAAGAGAAGAGAACACAGACAGAAAAAAGGAAAAACAAATATAGGATAAGAAAAGTTTAGATTTGTAGGTTCAAATGATAGCAATAACCAACCCAAATGAAGCTTTCATAATTTTTCTTTCAAAGAGGTGTGGAAAAGGTGCTCGTATTGAACCAGCACAGTACTCTGCTTCTTTCAGCTCTGCAGAATGAGATTTCCCCTGTTTCCTCCCACTGCAAGCTCATCTCCAAATTTGCAGAATGCTCTGGAGCAAAAGGGCTCGGCTGGCAACAGCGGGGCTACAGTTCGAACCCGCAGCTTCTGAACGAAGGACAACAAACCCTCCAGGGTTGTTTCTGGGACAGACAGTGAGTGCAGCCACGTTAGGGCTAGCTTCCACACAGCTAGCAGGCTGTAGCAGTGAGGCGGAGCAGCAGGGGCTCAGTGCAGGATGCTCACACAAGGTACTACTTGAGTTGCTCAGCTACACATTACTATTCTGGCTCCTGCCACTAAGTGGTGGTCAGAGAGCTGTGCCTTTCACTGATGGGTTTCTGGTTCCCTTTGCTGCAGGATCCTGAGAAACAACACTGCTAGAATTATAAAAATAACAGTATGATCAGATGCAGAGAAAGCAGATTTAATTTTTACATTTCCATCCACAGGTAAAGGCTGTGATGTCTCTCTTGCAAGGAAGTACAAGGTAATTTTGCTTCCCGTTTCTTTCATTTTGTTTAGAGAAAATTCCTGTCATCACTTAACAAAATACAATCCAGACTGAGAGAATTTCAAAGGTCTTGTTCCCTCTCTGACAATCTTAAGATTGCAAATATCTGCATGACCATATTTAACTCACAAGGGGGAAATCCATACAGGTAGATTATACTTAAACATACCTTGTCAATGTAGCTTTGCCTCTCCCCTTAGCACCTGGATGCATGTACTGTTTGTGAAGGTCCCGGGCTCTGCCTCCTTCTTGATCTACTGGGAAAAAAATTCTTCCTCTTCAAGAACTGCCAGAGTCACAGAAATGCAAGTTCTCTTCCAAGAAAACTTCTAGGTTGCTATTCTCAATCTAGTGGAAGCAAAAGTGGCTGACAGCCTGCTGGATCCACGCAGTGAGACGAGACTCGGACGAGAGCAGATCGAGAATCCCCTGAGCAGGGACAGACAAGGTCTGAAACTACTTCAAAGTTAAAAGAAAAGAAAGAAGGGAAAACCCCAAAACCCAGCTGATAACTGTGTTACACAAACACCACAGGTGATAGGAACTGATGGCAGGAAAACACAGGGAGTGTCGTCAGCCACTACCGATGACTAATACCGGTACCAAATCTCTAGAGTTGTGAGAAGGCTGAAAGGTCATGGGGTTTTCAGACTGCCAGGACTTCACCAAACACACACCTAATGCTGACCATGAGAAGCCTACAGTAACCAGAGCAGAGTTCTGGGGCAAGCCAGGTGTACTCAATATTAGCATGACGTGAATACCCAAGGAAAGCAAGATCCTCTCTAAGAAACTTTTTGTTGCTGCTGACAGTTCAAGCGGTCTGTCCTTGGCTACGCAAACCGTTCTCACCTATTGCACAGCTACCGGTTCCATGTGAGGGAATCCTTTTGAACAACTCTGCACTTCCCCCTGCCCCAAATCTAAAACGTCTTTCATGGTTACTCCTCCTCTCCACACCTGTATCTGAAAATGACACAAACTGCCAGAGGTACCGCTGCAGCTGAGCTTTGCTTGTGCAAGACGTGGCAACGAGGGAGAAAGTGGGTATAGATTATGCTTGTGTTTCTTTGGTCCGAGGATGAGCTGCCAGCAGCGCTGAGGCACTACCGGCAGCTACAGCTCCCTGAGAGGTTGTGGTGGGCAAGCTACGAGACCCCGTATGGTGTGAAAAAACACTTCTATCTATAGAGTTATTGCAGGTATTGTGATATAAACAGTTGCACCTTCTTTCTGGCTACGCTGCATGGCCAGAAGAGCGGACACGAACTGAACTGACTCCAGGATCTAACACAAATCTCTGTTCATTGTTCCCAAACATTTAACGTAATGGGGAAAATTAATCGTACTTGTCTGAAGTAAGTGGAGTAAAACAAGAAGCGAATGCTACTAAGCAAAAATAGAGATTTTTAAAAATATCTGTTATTCCGTGCTATGTTCTCTGCTTAGCACCATTCAGAGGTAGTGCACATATGCAGCATTACTAAGAAAATGTAAACAAGACAATCTGAACATTGCTTTACAGAGTCAGCTTCAGTTCCTGAAAAAAATCAGTGTATAGCCGTGCACTTAACTGGCATGTCCAGCCACTGAGACTGAACCACGTGTGTTTGGATGGAGTTTCTTGATGGCCCTTTTTTTTTAATTGTCTTTTGACATCCAGACCTAATCTTTAATCAGATTATCTTTGGCCTCAAGATCCAAGATTTCTGCAATCAATCAAATTAACTGCTTTTACTGACATCCACAGTTCTGCAGAGAATTAAGGCCTGCAACAGTTTTCCTTTCCTCTCTCCATGCAGTATTTCTGAAAAAGGTTTTGATTTTTGAATTTCGAATGCAGTGTTCACAGAGCGCTGTTCAGTAGCCACTTCAGTACAGAATATAAAAGATGACAGAATGAATTGAGATTTAGCCTCTTATTGAAGGTGAACTTGATGTTAATCCCTAACTGGTAGAAAAATGAGCAGAAATCAGAAACCTTTCACAACTGACAACTGAAAAGACACATCCCAAAATATTCATCTTTAATTGATGCATTGTTCATTCTTGCAGGGTTTTCTTTAAAGGAATTCTACTGGGAATGCCAGCGATAGCATTAAACGATACTTATTTGTGTTACATCTGGTTTAGCCCTTTATTTATTTATATTTTACCTGAAAATGTATTTTCTTAGAAACCTTATAACAGCATTTCTGCATTATCAGTTCATTTTGTTCTCTTCTTTCCTGGATGTATTAGCCAGGAAAAGGAATTCCCAGTCTATAACAGACAGATTAATTCACACTTTTTACTTTGTCCACATAGAAAAATGCAATTTCTGGATCATTGTGGCATATGGATCTAGATGAACTAGACACTCCAAAAACTAGCTACCCAGACGGGGATATGCTTACAAAAATCTTTTATGTCAAAGTCAGGATTTCACAACATAACACGCTAATGCAAAATCCAGTAGCACCTGAAAGATTAAGGTAGCTGCTGCTATCACTTGCACATACTTGAAAAAGATTTAAGAAAAAAATAAAGAGTAAAAGTACATTCTCCAGAGAACAGCAAGTGTATTTCAAAATTAAAAAACTGTATTTGATTTTTTTTTTTTCCTGGGTGTTTCTGTTAGGTTTTTTGGTAATTCTTTTTGCCTTTTTTTTTTTTTTTTTACAAGACTGTAGTTGCCATATAACAAGTTATAAGCAATGCAACTGCTCTTCCCTCCAGTGCAAGTTCATGGTCATGTTTTCAGGCTACAGTACTCAACATTGTTTTCTAGTATACATATTCCCATAGTTTCATCAAAGATAAATACAACGTATAATACCTGTCTCTGGGAAAGTAATGTTTCAAACAGGCAAACTTTTATCTTAGAACAAGTGGAAAGGCTACAGCAGGTATAGCCACCTAAGTATGAACTTTAGGTCACAATTTTTAAACACGCACCTACTGTACATAAACATTAAAAATAGTCTTAGCAATAGGATTTGATTTATATGTGCACGTATGTCCACCTTATCCCATATTTATGTTTGGCAACTATTTGGGAATTCAAAGGTGCAGCCCTCAGTAATTGTATTATTTAAAAAAAAGAAATGAAGCATTATCTACTCTATGAGAAAAGAAATTCTCAAATATCAATTTCCAATGTTAAATTTAATCTCAATAGGAAAATATTAAAAATGTGCACATCTAAATTTTTCCATGTTCTGTATATACATATGTGTGTGTACGTATACATAGAAATACTCATGTACCACACATATTCACAAAATTTAAGTGGAAGTATTTCTGTCCACTGTTTTCCCACATGTAAATGACATCATATCTTTAAAAATGTCAATAATAATATCATTAAAAATAATACATTTATTCCATCATCAACTTTCTGTGTTTTTATTCTTCATCTTTATTACGTCCACTGAGCAGTAACAGGCCAGATTCTCCTTGCACTTCCACAGATGTTATGCCAACTGAATGTTACTGACATCACATCAAGCACACATCTGGTTTACAGCAGCTCAAGTGACAGGAGAATCAGGCCCAAACATCCCCAGGTAAATTAAAAACTAGTCATATCTGCTCATCTGGACCTGATGAAGATAAACACACCACCATCTAAAATCCACCGAATGAGAAACATGTAGCTCACCACAAAGTTTTCAACCAGTAGCACTCTGAACCAAGCTCCCCCCCACCCCTTTAATAAATAAAATAGGTGAGAAAATACCCTAAAAATATGGAGAAAACTTAACCATTGTGTACATTACATACAGTATAGTACATGACGGTTTAGCATTTGACCTAAACCATTTTCCTGACTAGTCAGGGGAGACCTGATAAATTACTGATAAAGAAAAAAAAATGGTATTTTAGAAATAAAGCAGGTATTTCTAATATAAATGGGAGCCTGTGTGTATTATACGATATATACACACAGCACACACATGAAAACAAACTTTTCTAGTTTTGAATAGCAGTCTCTAAGTGGAGAAAATTGTGTTGTACAAATTTAATAAGCAACTAGATTTCATGTTTAACATTCAAATTAATTTGGGGAGCAAACAAAGGTCCGTGCATCTTTCAACTCTGAAGTCTGACACTCACTCACACATTTTAAAAAAGCCCTCTTCAACATTACAAGCAATTTATGGCAAGAATGTACTTTGATGCAAGACACATGACACTTGGCTTACCTTTCAAAGAGTTTGGTTTTTTCCAAATAAATCTATTATATAAAGAAATGTGTGTTTGCCAAAAGTCTGTTAAAATTACATCAAAACAACTTTAAAACCTGCTCACTGAGGATAACTGAATTCAATTTCCTGTTTTTAAACATTTAGTGAACAGTTCAGAATATTGCCTGGTGTAGTTTCAATAAAGATGTGATATGAAGACCCATAAAAGAGTAAACACGTCTCCATTTCAATTTGCTATGACAACAAAACTTCTAGAAACACCTTTCTTGGCTGGACAAGTTCAGTGTCCCAGTAATCCCCTGTAACACCTCTATGCCCTTCATGCAATCTGTAATAAAACAGTGCTCCCCATAAGCCATTATTCACAAAACCTGAAATTCATGTGACATTCTGTAAAAGCCCCCTGCAGAACAGGTTTACAGTCAATTGAACATACATATTCAACATATGTACCAAGGCCAGAAAACAAACAACTGGCTATTCCTTGTTATCTGTGCATGTCAAATTTTACATTTAAAATTCTCAGGGCTTTTCTGCCTTTTTTTTTGTTGTTTTTTTTCCTGGAGGACTCATCTTCCATCATTGGTTGGCTTCAAAATGCAGTTAAGTGGAAGATAGTATCTCATGGTAATTACATGGAATCCATATGAAAAAGTAAACCTTACATTGGACAATATTGTAGAACACCAGAGTAAGCTCCATGAAGAAATACGGTATCTTCCAGTATATATATATATATATATATAAAAAACAAAAAACCAACCAAACAACCAACCAAAAAATCCCCAAAAGGAAGAACTTTATACAAGCAGTTATAGTAACTTTGTTTCAATTAAAGATGCAACTCTCTCTCACTCCTGGAAAGAATAAATTGGTAATGGCACTGCTTCTCCACAGTGCAAAGTATCCTGAGAAATTATTAAAAACAACAAAATACAGGGCTGTCATCACTAAGTTTTTGCACAAAATATAGCAATTAAATATCTTAAATAAATAAAACAGCAGATAACCTATACTGTGTCTATTGCAAAAGGGGGATATGACCTGGGACACTGCTGTAAATTCTCCCATCACTGATTATTAGAAAAGGATTGCATTCAATTACTGTTAATATCTTTCAAGTTATCTATGGCCAATAATGTACAAGGAGGTAATTTGTAATTCAAGTTTTTTTGATTGTTGTTTTTTTCTTCAAATAGCTACAAGCTGAGTTCTAAATTTTACATTGCAATATGACTCAAATTTAAAACACGCCCTCTCAGAGGAGCATTTTCTAATTTTGTGCAACTTTGATGCAGAGCCCAACACAGTCCTATGAAGAGAGACAGTGCATCTTTAAGCTGATTGGCACTGAAATCCCATTTTTTTAGCTGCATTCTATTAGCTTGGCCAAGTTATCTCGTAACTCTGTTAGTTCAAATATTTTTCCATCAAGAATTTCTAAAAGTGTCTTCAAGTTATTGCGAAAGGCTTCTTGCTCATTCTGACTTTTCTCCAGACGTTGCTCTAGATCAGACAGCTGGCCTTCCAGGTCTTTGTTTCGAATTTCTACTTCCTTCAGAGAAAACACATAGCATGTTAATGTGTTGTCTGCAAACAGAAGGCAGTCTAACCTCCTGCTGGTATTCAGGTGCTATTTTTGTCAACTGGTTTTTAAAACAATTTGTGACCCTTTACAGTTTCTGCTAAGTCAAAACCAGAACCCAAACTGCTATTACGATTGTGTATGTACTATCAGGTCCTCCATTTTTTCAGTAATTCATCTGAAGGACAGAAACTTATGGAGAGGGATAAAATTTAGTCAGTGAACAATGGATGTGACATGCTTATTCAGGTAAGTTATTACTTCTATCATTCAGAAAGGTGCCACCTACTGAAAACAGCATCTCAAAGGTTTGCTTAAGTTCAAGTATTCCCCGATTTAGACTACATGAATTCGTGAAGGATGCAGTTCCCGTTAAATGGCCTCATACAGAAACACATCCAGAACACCGCTTTACAGATGGAGGAGTGCTGCCTTACTCCAGTCCCACATCATAGGCCTTTGCACCCTGAAAATTAAGATGGAAACATAAACGAGCCCCCATGCCGCATGGAAGGACGCAGCGTCGGCGTGTTAGACGCAGCAGAGGGGATCTGGTCCGGAGCACGCTTGGCGCTGGTTCGCGAGGCCTGGGACCCCCACAGCGGAGGGGGCCATGGCCGCTCGGCTTTGTGCGAATGGGGTGCCCTCTCTGCTGTCGGGTTACAAACGCAGCGCTCACGTGGGTCTGGAATAGCATGTTGTCATTTGTCGCATTCATTGCACGTCTCGTAAATTCATGCCAAATTTGGTGTTTTCAGTTGTGAAAAACACTCTCAGAGGCAGCACAGGGACAGTCTATTTAGTACACCTCACACCCCGTGCACTGGAAAAGCGCATCGTGAATTCACACTTACACACATTAACACTTTCTCAACACCGCTTCCCTTTCTGTGTCACAAAGCTTTCACAGGCCTGCCCTGAGTTTTCACATGCAGCGGTTTCACGCAGCCACAGGGAGGGCGATTCGGCAGCAGCCACTGCTCCCAGCGCGAGCGACTCCTCCTTCTGCCCTCCCACTGTTTCTGCTACAATTCTTCTGCCGCCCTCAAAGCTAACAAATACACTCACGACCACACTGGAGAGATCTCAGCTAACCACAAGAAACAACCTGGCCCATACAGAGCACGTGTCTGAGCAGCCAAGAGTAACAGGTGTAAACAGCAGACTCCTGATAAAGCCTGTGGCCCAAGACACGTTCCCACCAGCGAGGGGTCCGACGGCAGCCTTGACCGGCCGCTGCGCCCCTGGCCAGATGAGGGATGGGTAATGATGTGGCCAGTGCTCAGTGCCGGCTCCCAGCCTCCGCAGTGGGGGATGGCTCCGGGACCCCCAGCAGTGGGGCAGACGGGGAAGGCAGAGCCTCTCCTCACAGCTGTGGCTGCTTGTGCCGCCAAGGTTTACGTCCCAGCTGAACTGCAACATCTCCCTTACTTCTTGTTTGTGAATGGGCAAATTAGAAATTACAGAGTTTTGGGCTCTGGTCTGGAACAGCACAGCTGAGAGCAGGAACTACCCCTTGCTGCCAGGACCAGGAGAAGAATTTGTCTCATTAGTTTAACACTGAACAACAGTTGCCAAAGCCCTCAAGGAAGCTAGCTGAAAAGAGTATTTGTAGAAACAATATAAATCAAAATACATACATGCTTATGTAGTGATTAGCTACCCCGCTGCTGCTATAAATGAACAAGCTAAGTGATTATAACCCAGCCATGGCCCCTGAAGGCTCTCCTTCATAGACCCTGCTCCTGCCCTCCAAACCGAGTACTGGCAAGTGCTACCTGGTGTAGTGACTGCACAGGTTCAAAACTCTCTCAGGCCAAGCGACTGTGGCAGTACAGGACAAAAAGGGAAATTCAAGGTCCTCTCAGCTCTGCAGGAACGACACAGTCCTTCCTCTATAGCTCTCACAAAACCGACTGATGTTTTTCCACATTTGCTCACACATCCTGCTTCTCCTGTTACTGCTTCTCTTCTGCTCACCAAATGTGTGTGCTCTAGGAAGTCTCCTTGCCACTACTCTTACCCCAGAGATAATTATTTTCTGTAAGCAGCCAAGCCAGTGATGAAAGGGACCACTTTGGAACAAATCCATGGATACACATCTGGTGTTATTTTGTGATGTCTGGGTCTGAAGAGCATCCCACGCTAGCTCTGAAGATCATTTTTCAGGCCTTCCTCAGACCCTTTTAAACTGAGGAATTGTTCTGCTGTGAGCTGTTAGGGCAGTAGCACCCAGGTAAAACCGAAAGCTTTATGTTAGATGTAGGAAATTCCATCCATATTCAGCAAAAGGCTAACTCTCCGTTGCTAGCCCTTGCTCTGTATCTCTTCAAATCAGAAGCGCTCTCTTCTTTTGTATAGACTTTCAGCTTGCATGTTTTATTTCTATTCCATTCTTGATTTCTCTTTCCTAATCCATATACATTTAGCTTCCCAAATACTTCCTCAGGTAAACTTTTTCCCACACTTCCTCCTGTTTTATTTTCCCAAATTTATGCTTAGCATATTTAATGATGTATGGGAAATAGACCTAACCGAAATATGCCAGCAGCTGTTGCTTTTCATTTCTGGAAAATGCTTCTTCCCAAATTTTTCATTTGATCCTTACAGATATTTACCCGAGGTTAGTATTAATGACTTTCGCAATAGTATTGCATTACAAGATCATGTCTAGCTCATGTGCAGTTTCCTATTACAAATCAGTCTACCTCAAAACTGTTGCTTCTTCATCGGAAGAAGTGAGAGGTGTCCATATAATGTTGTATGTTCCCCTAGTTGTGTCATTTCACTTCATTTGCCATTCATCTCATCTACAATAAACTGACTCTTCCGATACATTCAGACCCTTTGCAAGGTGTACTTTACACTGTTCTTACAAGCTCGTCTTACAGCGGACACAATAATTTCTCATACTTTGTTTTCTTTTAGAAAAGAAATAAATTATTAACAAGTTATGTTTGCTGTTTGCACTGTAATAATATTTTGTGGAATTCAGTGCAAAGACCCAAATAAAATAGTCAAACCATACAGAACAGCTATATTTAGGAGTCAGTCATAATAATAAAGATATCCTGATTTGCTGAGACTCATAGTGATCATGAGTCATTGATATGTCTTCTCTACATTGCTAATGAAATTATTAAGTAACAAGGGCCCCGATACTTACCCTTTACAGTGACAACATACTGCTCTTCACTGGAATTTGCCAGTGATGGATTTCTAAGTCATTCCCTGATATGAGTGTGTCAGAAATGCAACACATCTTGAAACAGTGATTTCTTTGTATAGTGTTTTTGATACACACTATATTCCAAAATATTTTAAGAGTTACTTCATCCGTTTGCAAGCACAAGAGGGAAAAAATAAAGCAGGAGAAAAAAGAGCGAGATGAACAGATACGGACCCTGGAGACAATCAATCTGAAAACAGATGATGAGTCCACTAACTGAACAGATGTGAGATGGTTAGTCTGGAGCTACAGAAGATAACACCATTTCACTGATTTCACAGATGCAGGGTAAAGTGGCTCACAGAAGGCCAGCATAATCAAAGCAGGATGACTACAGCAAAGCAAAGACTCCAGATGTTTTAGATGGGCTGCATCAGGTCAGTAATAAGCTCTAAGTTTAAGAAAGGTGAATTTTAACTCAGATCCTAAGTGACCTTTAAATTTACTTGAATAGAGCCATATAGAACTACTTTCAGAAACTGATTGCCTACAACGTGACATATGGACATGTATACACAATATATCCATTTGGTTACTAAAGGTACAAATACACCAAAAGGAAGGTACTGACTTTATAAAGTACAAATTTTATTTTAAAATCTTAGCATTTTCTAATCTTTCGTCTGAGTCTCTCATAATTTTGCTTGCTAAGGATAGCTAATTCCTGGCTCGTTACTTTTCATGTGATCACTGAAATTATTGCACATGCTACTGCTAGAACAATTTTCCACTTTCATTACAATCTCCCTTTTGAGTCTCTCAGATAAGCTCCTTTTCAGCTGAAAACTCACATTTTTAGCCTAAAGCCAGCAACAATTTTTGGAATAGTGGAACAGGCAAGCTCAGGTGTATTCAAAACTATCTTTAAAGATTGTTTTAAGTAATAACATACTTTTTCCAAATAATTTGACTTAAGAATGGGGAAAAATGAATAAACTTATTTTGTTCTTATGTAGTTTATTCTGTAGGCTAAAATGATATTCAAGGAGTTTCCAATTCATGTAATGCATTTTCAGGAATGCTTAATGAATTTTAAGCTATGGCTAGCCTGAGGGGGCTTGCCTTCAGTGTGATTTGGGTTGAGCCACGGAATAGCAAGGGTCACCTTTCAGCTATTTAATGCCTGAGTTTCTAGTCCTGTCAGCAATCTGAAGTCTGAATTCAGAGTCTAACCCACCCAAGCTTTAGGTTTGCCTCACTGAGAAGGCAGGTTTCACACAGGGGGTGAGTCTGTGCTGGCCAGTCAGCCCAGCGACGGACAGACAGGAGCTCAGGCGTAGCAGGGGAGGGTACACTGAGGGCACACTCACTCTGGCAGGCTGAGGTATCCAGCTTTATACACAGTAAAGAAACAACCCAGAAAAAACAACAGAAACACAATGATTCTAAATAATTACAAGAAAATGTCGAAGCGTGTTTTTAAAGTCTCTACTACACAAGAACCTTTGCTCTCTCAGGGCATGTTTAACAGCTGAATACAAGCTCATCCCAACCTGATTTACACAGCCTGACAGTTTCAATGACACACAAGATCTATGGCAAGACAGTGCAGTGAAAATGAGACCACACCTGTCCAGGACACGTATTGATGAAGGACATCTCCTAGCCCGAAAGTACTCTGTGGACTTGTAAATGAAATTTGGGTCTATTCCCTTGGGTAAAGCCAGCAACTTACAGCAGGTGGAAATTTTGATTAGCAGTTTCCTAAGGATCTTCCCAACCCATCACTTTGCAATGCAGTCTAACTTACATGTTTATCTGGCACCTTCAGCAAATATAGCACTAGTTGCTGACGTGAACTGCTCACCTGATGATAATTTTTCCCTTCTTTCTAAATGAAGATGATGCACTATAGCTCACCTGTAACTTCTGGGTCAGAGAATCCCTCTGTGCCTGGAGCTCTCTAGCATTGTCGATTTCTTGTTTCAGTCCTTCTATTTCCTAAAGGGAGAAGAAACAACCTTGCTAGCAGCATGTTACCTGGCTTGGCCTCAATGCAGGTCAGCTGTCTACTGCTTTTTCTCCTGAGCAAGCCATTGCAATGATACCAAAGCTGGCAGCTGGCTACTGCCCGTCACAGCACACGAAGTTTAAGCCCTGCATTCAATACTCCTGAATCACAGTCCCAAAACAGCAAATCCATTGTGAATAAACAACAATACAGATAAGTATTTTCTTTTATAGAAGCCCAAAATTTCCTCTCCCACACAAAAGACCTGAAATAATTTTTTCCTAGAAAATTAAGGGTCCTTGTAATTAGAGGAGCAATTTTGCACTAAAAATCCTATTAGAATCTATCCTTCCCCCTTTTTCCAAGAGAAAAATCCAATTTTCAGCTGCTTATGTCACTAGCAGCAGAGCTGAGCATCAAAATATTGCCTGCTTTGATGATCAATTTCCGTAAAAAGAGAGTCTAAAAGAAATGGTATCTTTAATTTAGCAAGAAGAAAGTAATAAAGTATAAAAATAACAAATACGGATAAAATAATGAACGCTACAGAAACATTTTCATAAGTAATCTATTTTCATAGCTTACTTTCAGGATCCAAGAATAGCAACAGTTAACTAAACTAAAAGGTACCAAACTTAATTAAGTACTTTCCCATGGAAGGGCATATTCACCTCCCAGAACTCCTTTTGTAAAGATCTCTTTGCAGTCAACAGCTCAGCGTAACTCATAAGTGAACGGCACCAAGATGGGAAACATTACCAACGTGAGGCTAGTATCTTAAGCATGAGGGAGTTTGGAAAAGACTTTTTTACTTTTTGGGAGGATATTCTGCAACTACTGTGCCTCTCCCGCATCCTCCTTGGAAACACCTAGCAACTGCCCCGCTGGAGGCAAGGCCCTGCAGGACACACTGCCCCTCCAAACACGCACACCAGCGCCCACCACGTCTGTCACAGAGGGCTCAAGGGATCTGGTCTTACACAGGGAAAACAGTCCTTTACATGTGGCCCCTTCCACCTCCTTTCCCCATCCATAAAGGGGCCATCATTAATCATTCTGTGGCACAAACCTGCTTTCCTCTAGGACCTGTGCCAGGGCAGGTGTTACTCCAGTTCCTTTTATTTTCTTGCTGCTGGTCCAGCCCAAAGCAGATGGCACACTAAATATCACCAAGTTTCAGGCTGGGGAATTTGGCATGTGTTTAAGGAGAGGGCTGATCTTAGAGATCATAAAACTCAGCTATATTAACATAGCCTGAAAAACAAGATTGGCCTGAAAAAGGTATTGATGTATATTACTTGTTCCAAACCTTACTCTCCAGAAAAAGGAAAAAAATGCTTACAACAGCTTCCCTTGCTAGTTAATGTGGACTGCATGAGTGTGATGACTGCTCTGTGGAAACCACTTATGACTTACTTTTGCAAGCACAGATGCTTGGTAAAAGCAAAGAGGAAAACATGATACTTTGTTTTTTGTTGTTCAGATACCCTGCTCTATATTGGGCTGATGTAATTATATACACGGAAAAACATTAACCATTTCAAAGAAGCTGAAAATAATTTTACTTTGTAACATTTATGGGAAATGTAACAGCTTTTACCAGCCATCACAAGCTTGACAGTGAAAGCCTTTAGAAATGACGTAACAGAAAAGCCAAGAATAGACGTTAGCAAATACCTCTTCTTTTTTCTTCAGCGTAGACTCTAACTCCTGTATTGTCTGGTTTAATTCTGTTTTATGTGTGTGGACTGCATTGGCTTGACTGCTCACACACTCTAGCTCAGTCACCTGTTGAAATAAGTAGAAGCAACAGATACAGAATTAATTTCAACAAACTCAAGGTACTATTACCTGTTTGCATCAATACCTGCATTTGAACTATACCCTTAGTTCTGGGTAACTTACGTTGATTAAAATGGTGAAGGTGTTCTTACGAATTTAGGATAAAACTCCTTAAATTGTTTAGCATAAAATGGTTGCTGTGGCTTCTTGGAAACAATAAACTCAGTATGTTGCAGGCTGAAAAGAACACTAATCAAAAGTTATACTTACTAATTATTGAAAATTTTACGAAAGAAGCTGAATTACCATTTCAGAAACAGTAATGGCTAGATGATTAAACACAGATCTGTCTCTGTAACTAACCTGTCCATCTGACACTTTTTAATGTTGCACCATCTTAATCAGCTAAGCCACAACGCTTACCCACTTCCTAGTGAGCCAACTAACATTCACAGCCTCGATTTCTGACTCGGCATCAACAGTGTAATAGCAGACACTCATCCACCAATGTACAGCTGCCAACTTCTTACTTCCTGTAGTTTCAGATCTCATCTCCCAGCCACAAAGCCAACAGCTAATGGCACAATTTGGATTTGCAGTTTCCTTTTATTAGCAGACAGCAAACGCTCTTCATCTGCCCTTGGATAAGTTAAGATACCTGGCAGTAGCATGCCGTTTTTATTTTATTTTTTAATCAAAGAAATGTTAGTAGCCTGTCATTCACAAACAAACAGTTGTCAAAGAATAGCTTCTGCACTGAAGAAATAAAATCCTTGCAGCTGGAGTCCACACAGGAAAGTCTTTGTTCATGTACCTCTCACATTACAGATCAAAATATAAGAGAACTCTCTCACGGCACATCTGCGTGGATATGTCCACTAAAACCTTTTTGTTTAATAACAAACTGTTAAAATATTAAAAATATGATTTAAAACCTAGCAACTCTTTTTTTCCAGAAGGTATCACCTGTCAATCTTAGTATACAGTCTTCAACAGAACTGCACCATCTATCTACAGTAACTAACAAATCTGGCCCCAAACCTCCCTTGAACGAAGCATGTGAGACAGGCAGCAGGCAGGAACAACCACAAAACTAGGGATGAAACTCCGAGTGCAGATTTTTCGTTACCTCGCAAACCAGGAGGGTCTCCGACGCAGCACCCCACCAGAGGCACACAAGCAAAGCAGGAAGGCAGGCACCATGGAGCTCGGTCCTTGCTATAAGGAGACTGTGAGCTGCCGAACCTGCCACTTCTGCCTATACAGGGATTCACACAGGTCTAATTATCCACTGTGCTTTGAACCTTCCCACAGCAGGGCAGGAATCTCGAGCCTGTTCTATACGGTGCCTTTGAGCCTATCACAGGCCTACATTATCTAAACACAGATATTCCATTTGTCAAGCACACAAGACTAAACAATGATGTATGTGGTTTTTTACACCCCAGCTGCAAGTTACTTGAGCATGTTTACAAGCCTTCTTGCCAATCTTCTGTCATTATCCCACAGAAAATGCTACCAGATTCTGGAATGAAAACTGTTCAGTCTTCATTTAACTTTCCTGGAGAAGTAGCCCTTAGACAGGGGGCAGGCATTCTCCAGGACAATTTCACTTCTTAGGTAAAAGAACATCTCAAGGAATCATGGTTAGTGCCCTCCAGCACCACTGCAGTCTAGCTAGTGAAGCCACTGTGTTGACAGTAATTTCAGGCTCTGAACTACTTGTAGACTCAACCGGTAGATTACTGAGTGCAGAGAGAAGTCAAAGGAAAGCCAAGATGAAATACAAGAAAATTAAAACAAAATCTGTATGAACTTCTCCCTTCTGAGTCACACGGCATGAACTTCCCATCTGTAACAGCCAGGACAAGTCGTTTCTGCTACTGGAAAACTGTGATCAGACATTTTTGCACATTAGGCTTATATATGGAGACAACTGAGATTACAGCAAATTCTTGTAAGGGATAAGGGGAATGAAGGAAGAGGATTTAGCTCATTAACACAACACCCCACAGCCCACCCCAAATAACTATCTTAGTTGCTGAAATTGTCCCAAAAGAAATATCTGTGCCTATGGCAAAAAGTAACAGCAGCTTGTGCAGTTTTATAAGCCACTGAGCATTACAACTGAAGTCTTAGGTAATTCTCTTAATTTGCTTCAATTACACAAAAATATATCTATCTAGATTCCTTGTGACTGCTACCAGTCATGACTGTTACAGCACTCACCACTACAACTACACAAACCCAAGCAAGCAGAATTGGAATATGCTGTCTAGGATAAACCCATGTCCACACAGTGTCTGAACTAACACCTAGATATAGCAAGAGTCACAGAGGCACAGAGTGATTTAGGCTGGAAGGGGACCCTAGTAGCCATCTGGTTGAGGCCCCCTGCTCAGAACATGGAGAGTTTTGAAGTCACATTTGGTTGCTCAGGGTCTTGCCCCACCAAGAACCTTTCAATACCTAGCAGAGCTGCCACAGTTCTATGCAGGTTCCTGTATTTCTGGCATTGAGGGTTTATGCAGAGCTCTAGCTTACTCCTAAGGAAGTTTTGCTGGAACTGTCAAACTCATGCCCCTCGCCTGCCTTCACCCCTTCTGATGTTTAGCTTCTTAAACATTTCCAAGCTTTTCTGCTGAACCCCATCTTGAATTGGAAGTGGAAGCCTCTGTGAATCCAGGGCTAGGGTTGTGAGGGGAACCCAGGGCCAGGCCCTCTCCCACCTCTTGTGAAATAGGTCCATCTCTCTTCTAAAGCTGTTGCACTCAGCAATACCCACTGGCTCTTACCAAGCACCGGCACAGTGAATACTCATTTACACAAAGCATATGAGCCTCAACTAGAGAGACAGAAGAAAACTCAGTCCCCAGAATACCTCTGCCGTAGCACCCTGTGCCTCAGAAGTGAGTGTGCAGTGGTGACTCATCCTGTGACTGAGGAAGCGCTTGGACCCCTCACTGTTCTCTGCATGGTTTCCTCTGGGCTGGTACACATGGCGAGGATGCAGTGGCTGGTGCAAGCCCGGAATTCAAGGAGGGTGGTGGACTGAGCTGCAGTGGATGAAATGCTCCTGCTCTCGGCTGCGTGTATTGCAGCTGGCTGAAAACACCTCCCGCAACAGCCCCGGCAGCAGCATGGCTCACGTGAACGCTCCCCGGCACGCTCTGGTCCACGCTAACTCCAGACATCTACTGAAATCACTTAGGCAAACACAGCTAATGTTGCATGCGCGGAGTAGGGAGTGCTCTCACAAACCCTGCCAACACAGGCAACTGCTGTCAGCAGGGTAATTAATTGCAAACACTAAAGGGGCTGTGATGTCTTGCTCTGGCCCAGCTTTTCTCCGGGCAGATGTCCATCTCTTACTGCTTATGGGAGAAAGGAATGCACTGTTCAACTGTTTTGTTTACTGTTTGTTGAAAAGCCAGTAAGTTCAAAAAAAAAAGAACAAATGTAATTAAAAAATGGGTTTACTTTAATCGCAGTCTTACTTAAATGCCCATTCCTACAGGGATCTGAAAAGATGTCATATATCTTCACGATGTTATCTTCTTGAATGGACCTATAAAAAAGCAAATTGTATTGTGACCCTTTGAAAAAAATCTGTAGAGTAAGATGGGCTGGAAAACGATGTGACATAAAGAATATGCAGTTGAAAACAGAAGTAACAAAAGAAAAAGCTCTAGGCAAAAATCTGGATAGCATTTACTTGCTCTATTTCCTTGTTTCAAATTTGTTGGGGTCAATGTAGCTTGAGATTTAGCATGACGAGGCCGCTTAAGCGAAACAGTTAGCATAGCTGCACAGGCCGCTGGAAAGGACAGCTAAGAATAAACATGGTGTGGGTTAGCAAAAACAAGATGTGTTCAAGGACGTGCAGGCAGCCTGTTGCTGTTAGC
>Ga0065711_1009271_pt1 | contig 19268 bp, 7 predicted proteins | sample Hoacrofraction12_FD_59098 | JGI IMG/M metagenome (GOLD analysis project Ga0065711, IMG submission 59098) | Hoatzin crop microbial communities from Cojedes, Venezuela - Epithelial fraction 12 v2 (version 2) | ecosystem: Host-associated > Birds > Digestive system > Esophagus > Crop | place...
CCCCGGAAGAATTATGGTGATTTATCTCCAGGTGTGTGCAGTGAATGCTAGAAGGAACCTTGAAGCAACAGATACAAAAGTCAGTCGGGTCTAAAGACCTTGCATGGTACACTTTTGGAGCTGAGTGTTTAGTGAGGTTGGTTTGTATAGAAAAATAGCCTGCACAGAAGATCTTGCCACTATATTTGGTTGTAATTTACAAGGGAGCCCTTTGATTATGAGGAAGAGCAGCTATTTTTGATCTGGTTAGTAACATCGTGTGGGTCAAGTATCACACAGAATGAAAAGATGCTCTTTGCTTCAAGGTGTAATTTGATTCCGTTCAAGGTTGGAGAAAGACTTTCAATTTAATACAGAAGGAAAGAATGTTCGTTGTATCCAAACATGAAGATACCAACTTCTTGGGGGTTGGGTTTTTTCTTTTCTTCTCATGTAGCAATTTCTGATGGCTAACAAGTTGGATACGGCAATGTGGATTTCCCGCTTGTTCACAGTTTACTGCTCAGCTTTATTTGTCCTGCCTCTTCTAGGGTACGTATTGTAATATTGTAAAATAGCATTAAAAATTTACAAAGTAACTACTCTCCCTTTCCTTAGAGTTGCTTTTCATGTAAGGGTAAATTTCTATTATTCAGTGTACTTGGATGCTTTTTGTCAGAACAGTTTGCAGATTTTGGATTGATTTAAAACACTTTTAGATGTGTTTGGAAAATGGGTTGAGCAACTGTGAAGTAGTGGCAAAAGCATGGTTTTATGTGTAGTTGTGGGGTAATGTATTGCTTTACCTTTGGCAGCTGCAGTAAGTCAGTGTTTTTAGTTGTATTTTGTTGATAGCGCTTATGTACGAGCAGAGAAATACTTCAGGTGTTGTGCAATGGTGATGCAATTCTCAAGGGTGGAAGACTTCTGAGCAGGGGCTTGGTTCATATGGTAACGTCTCCTCTGATGATTTGCAGGTTGCATGAAGCAGCAAGCTTTTATCAGCGTGCCTTGCTGGCAAATGCTCTTACTAGTGCCCTCCGACTACACCAAAGGCTACCGCACTTTCAGCTTAGCAGGGCGTTTCTGGCCCAGGCTTTGCTGGAGGACAGCTGCCACTACCTGCTGTACTCTCTTATCTTTGTGAATTCCTACCCTGTTACAAGTATCCTTTCACTTGTGTCATCTGGTAATGTTTTTAAATATCTTAAAAACTTGATTCTTTTGGTTACCTGTGCCATGATTTGAAAAGCCAGTTTAAACTAGAATACGTTTGCTATTCATAGAGCATACTCTATGTAAAATAGGAGAGGCTTATGTTGATTGATCCATATTCAGGTTAATCACCTCTGTAACTAGTGCACTGCAGTCTCTGCCTACTTAGATTTTTATTTTTCATTTTTTTTTTCTCCTTCCCTCCACTTGGAGACTTCAGTGGATTTTGTTTTATGACCAGCCTCAAGTGATACTTTGAGAAGTTGGTAACTTTCATGTATTACCAATACAGGGTTTATATGTGATTCCTTGCTGTATGTAGGATGTGTATCATATAGAGAGACGATTATTCAGTAGTAGCTTTTTCAGAGAGGTTATTAAACAGATAAAGTCTGCAAAAAAGACTTACTCTGGTGGCTAGTCAAAGGTGACATGTAAGAACTGACTTTCCTTCGTGTCACGTTGCACGTACGCTTAATGTCCTACTCTTAAATAAATGTCTCTGGCAGTGGAATGTCTGCATTCTTGCTATCTAAATGAATGGCTGGCAACTGCATGTTCTTCAGTAAAGAAATGCGTTTTGTAGCATCTCATAAGAAAAAATGTGATGACTACATGTGTTTGATAGATTTTTTTTTTTTAGGTAGTAACCTCACATGTCTTTCGTGCAGAAAGAATGCATTTCAGTAGAAATGCCTTGGTTTGTAATGGTGTATGTTGTTCTTTTGCATACCTGCATACACACAACTTTTGAAGTTAATAAAAATGCATAGTGAAGAGATGTAAGAAGCAAATGGAAGAGCTATAAATATAGTTGTTAGACGTGTCTTAATCCAGTATAGGTCTTTCCAGCCAACCTCTTGCAAAGAGCCATCAAGCTATGACTTGTGTGTTAGCATAACATCACGGAGAAATGAAGCACTTTTGCAGCCTATAATTTTCCTTATCGCTTGCTTCAGTGAGTATTTTTCCAGTTCTGCTGTTCTCTTTGCTTCATGCTGCCACATATACAAAGAAGGTTCTTGATGTAAGTATGATATGATGTGTAATACAATTAATATTGTTGGCATTCTTGGGGTTTACAAATGGGTTGGAGTTGCAGCTGTGGTTTCCTTTAGCTACACTAGATGAATTAAGAGTGAAATTGTAGTATGGAATCTCAGCATGAAGAATCCGTGAAGTCTTTCTTTGGGTCGTGGGGTCCCCCGTCCCCCCCCCCGCCTTCTGTCATGACTCAATGATGTGTTGGAGCGGACACTAATTATTTTTCTTCAAATGCTGTTCATTGAAGGAAGCAAAAGCTGTGTAACAGTTAAGTTGAAACTTAAGACATGTCGTTTCAAGCTAAACCATAGCCTGTGAAAGTTAATGTTCTATTTCAGTAGTAAAGTAACAAACTGCAGGGTGAGGCTAGCAAGCAAAATACTTGTCAGGTGGACCTACTGCTCGGTGAACTGCCTTGTGCAGCTTAGTGTAACTCCAACCTTTGGTGTTCCTAAGTGGGCTGTCTTGCTACCACGGGTCCTTCCTCCTGGTGGACAGAATAAGGCTCGTAGCCATCTCTATGTAGTTGAACCTAAAATGAGTGGGTGAGGGAATTGCAACACCTGGTGTTTTTAATTGAACTGTGCGTAATTATGGAGTTCCGGTAGCTGTATTTGGGATACTAATCCCAATACCTTTAAAAGATCTAGTCTTAAAATGCTGAAATGAGTTGTAAATGATAACTGTTAGCATTTTGATTTCTTTGCGTGAGAGAGGATAGGTGTAACTTGTTTTGTGGCGATCTTTTTTTCTTCTTTAAAGGCACGAAGTTCAAATAGTCTGCCCTTTCTGAGAAATCTTTTAGACAAACTGAATGCTAATCAACAGAATATTCTAAAATTCATTGCTTGCAATGAAATTTTCCTGATGCCCGCTACAGTTTTTATGCTCTTCAGGTAAGAATTACCATAAATGTTTTCAGAATTGGAAACTTTCTTACATAAGATTACTTTTTTGTGCTTCAGTTCTCTGTGGGTCATAAATCTCAATTTGTATGGTTCTGGCTGACCAAGGCTTGAACTTAGAATTAAATTTATTTCATTTCTAGATTTCAAGAAATCAAAGTATTCACTCTGATATAACTGAGCACCAAAAAACTCTTCCCTTTCATAGCATGGGTGACAATGTTGGGTCAAATCAAAGTTTTTTCAGGCCTGTAGCTTGTGTTTTCCTGCATGGTTCAGTACGTTTAATTTTGATGAGTGTAATAGAATATTAAGATATTCAGCTTCACTGAGAGTGAACTCAAATTTGTGGAATCTAATAGTCAAAAATAAGTGGCATGAAATTTCATTGTGCTAAAAGTGTGCAAGCAGGAGTAGGTTATGTCCTCTCCTATGTTGCTTCTGACCAGTGACCTTTGAGTCTTGTGTGTGTGGTTTTTGTTTGTTTTTTTGTTTGTTTGTTTGTTTTTTTATTCCTTTTGGTTTTGCCTGTTGTGCAGCCTGTAGAATTCATTTTAGGGATCTCGAGCATATGCATACTGGAATCCTACTGAAGTTACATAGGCATAACGACTTGCCAGTCACTGAAGTTTGGGTCATTGCCTTTTAATATTTGGAGGGGAAATAATGCCCTTTGTTCTATACAAGTCCTAGCACAGTGAGAGCATTTGTCCCGCGTGGTCTCACAGGCAGCAGAAGGGAGGCTTTATCCTCTTGGAAGTTGATAGAATGCATAATTTGTCTTTATCTTTTGATATGTCAGCTGAACACTTCAATGCTTCAGCCCTGAAGGATTCCATTTCATTTAAGGCCACTTACCAGCTGGCAGATGCACTCAGTATCCGGTATCTGAAATGTTCAAGTGCTTTAAACTTCTCTTTAGAACTTTTTTTTTTTTCTCTCTTTCTGGAGAATTTAATATGTGAAGTGTTGCTATTTGTTAAGTCATCTTGTGGATACTGAACCTTGTAAAAGATCATATACCAAATTTTAAAAATAGTATAATGGTTAAATGTAGCTATTGTGAGAATTTGTTCTTTAAACTGTTTTAGCATATTAAAATGCTTGTAAATACTGTTCAGGTGTAAGATTTCCTTTTCACTTTGTATTTTTTCTTCCGGGTAAAGATACTGCTCATACTTGAAGGAGCTCTAGTTACTGGAACTGTCATGTTCATCTTCAAACAGAGCTTTTAATATTGTATTGTATAAGGAAGCTTCAGTCATTAAAATGAACTCATGGTATTTCTGTCCTTTGTTATGTATGGTTTTTATACTACCCTTTCACTATTTTACAGCACCGTCATGTGAAACAGCAGCTTTGTGAAGTACCAAAACCCAATTTCAGTATAACCGAAATAGTTGGATACCAGCTTTGCATTAATATCTCAATGCATCTAGAATAGTCTCCAGTGTGTTCTGAGAAGTTTTGAAAAAGATATTAGAAATGTGGTCCAGATAATCAAAATGCTACGATTAGGGCTGAAAAAGCTCCCCGTAACTGGACTATTTATGTCAGGCAATTCCTGTGCTTGACCAGGAAGCTTTTCCTTAATTCTGAACAGGCGTCCACCATCACTTCTATGATTCTTTGCCCACCACCAGAAATGAGGCATATAAAAAGACTTCGTAAATATAAAATCAATACAAGAACAGTACTTCTTTAACCGCTTCGTGGAGCGGTTTTATTCTATAATGTAAGTTTCTGCTTTTGTAAGTGTGTGGGTACGTACTTTTTCATGTCAGATCTAGATTATCAGAACCAATGTGACCCCAATCTAGCTTTTTTTGAGCCTAATTAGTTTTTTATTGGGAAAATTCCTATTTTAGGTTGGGTTTTTTTTTTTTTCAGTATTAAGCTCTTCTTCTCTATTCTCTTTCAGTGGACAAGGGAGTCTTCTCCAGCCGTTCATTTACTACAGGTTTCTTACATTACGCTACTCCTCTCGGCGAAATCCATACTGTCGGTAAGCTCTAAATTGGTTTTGGAAGTTAATGTTTAGCTGCATAGTGTTTAGGCATTCAGAAATTTTTCATTCTGAAATGGATGCCTAACTCGTAATACCAAATCTGGAAATAGTAATTACAGCATGTGGAATACACCTGGATGATGAAAAAAGAACACCGGGTTCAAGGTTATACTTATTTCATGTAACTAAACTTTTCTGAAATGTACCATCATCCTTGAGTGAGAGCTTTCAGAACATGCTTGTGTAATTCAGACTACGCTTTGGAGAAGAAAGTGTTTTAATTGTTCTGCAACCATTTACCAGAAAGATTCCAGGCCTGTCTGAGGCTAAGTCTATACATGAACAGGCGCTTCTGAACTTGTGTGATGTTGACAGAAAAAAAAATATGTGGATGATCTTAAACATGTTCGTTATCTCCTTTAGTTAAATTCATAAGTCAGGTTAATTATAATTTAAATAGACCCTTATTGATTTTGTTTGGTACATGGTCAAGCCAATACTATTGCTTTAAACTTTGGAACCATAAATACTTCTATGAAGATTTGCTCAGGTCGATGCTTTCTCAGGACTTTTCTTATGACAAGCCTTGCGTAGCATCAGATTTTGTGAACACACTTTCCAGTCTGATCACTACCTGATTGGAAGACTGTTTGCTAAAGTGCCAGGGAAGTGGCTTTGGCTGCCATGGTATGCAAAGACAGGTCTGAGAATCATAAACTTAATTGCCTCCTATTCCCGACTGCTTTGTAAGAAATCAATTGTTCCGTCTTGGTACATGTTTCTTTGTGGGCTTTTTTAGCGAAAAAACAAACTATGGAAGTGCTTAAATTATTTTTAGATACCAAAGTAGTAAAGTTGTGCAATACTAAAACCAACTTTCCATAGAACTAATTTATCCAAGGTTTTCTGCTAGCATTTATGTAATTTTAAGGGAAACTGGTGGTGTAGGTTTTGTTTTTCATGTCTGTCTTTTTAATAGTTGCTTCTAGAGTGCAGGGTTCTTGCATTCTGGCAAGAAGCAGCACAAACACACAATTACCTCCCAGCTGCTTACACTGTTTCTGATAAAGCAGTACTCTTTTAAATAGTGGTTGTCTTTTTGTCTTGAAGGTGGAATTTTTCTGTTGTCTTTATATCTGTCCTCAGCTGGAAGTTGCAGAACTGAAGTTAATTAAAATGTTAATGTGTAAAGGCTAAGAGTTCTGAAGCTCTTGCAAGATACTGCAACACTGAGTGGATCTAAAGAAGTTGCTAACTAGAGTGTGTGTGTGTGTTGGTAAAAGTGAATGAAAAAGACAGATGATACTTCTGATAAATGCTAAAGGATTTTAAGACTCTCTTTACATCTGATTTTTCAGGACTCTCTTCACGGAGCTGAGGATTGTTGTTGAACACTTAATAATGAAGCCCTCGTGCCCTGTTTTTGTAAGAAGACTATGCCTCAGCAGCATTTCCTTTATAAGCAGATTGGCACCAACTGTTGCATAGCCAAATTTCAGGCACTCGTGTTTTGTGAACATTACGAGCAGCTGGCACTTCTGCTGATGATTATAAATTCCTGGTTTTACCCTGATCTCACTCCAGGCTGTATAAAAATGCGTAATGCTTTTCTTGGAGATAATGTGAAATTTCGCATATCAAAAGCAAGTCATGGAAACTTAAAATTACTTTGCTGTATTGCTAATTGGTGAAAAAAAGTAGCTGCATCCTACCCAGCACGTGCCCAATCATACAGCATTTCTTTTTTAGGAATCAAGGATTGTTTGAGGTTGATTAAAACTTTAAGAAGTCTGTGGTCAGTAGGTTTATGTTAGTTGGAACTGTAGCTACTGTAGGATGTCTCCAGGGGATAGCAGTTGGTACACATACCTATGCAGTACACTTTGGACAGTATTCTTCTGCTTACGAAATGTATCTGTAGAACCATTTTGTCTAAATTAACTATACTCAATCTAAAAATATGGTCCACTTTGAATTTAACAAGAGGGATTAAAATCTATTAAGCTGGTACAGTTAACGCCTTTTCTGAAGGAGAGGCTATTTTTATTAATGTTACTTAAAAAAGAACTCTTCCAGGTTTCTGCCTTGTGACATATTCTTACATTATGTTGTTGGAAGAAGTCTCAAGACTCGATCACAGAAAACTCTGCCATTATTTTGTCATAACAGGATGTTTTACCAAGCCAAATTGCTGACCTGTTGGCTTTTCAGACAAAGATGCAATGCTTAAACTTTGAACCATCTCTTAAGTGAACTAATCAATGTAAACAAAGTATCTTTTGCAGATTTGTTCTTGTCTACACAAATGTGAGACCGCAGTAATTCAAGCATGTCAGCTTTTTAGAAAATTAATCTGTAGCTAGCTCTATATAAATTGTTTTTCCAGTTTCTGAGACTCTCATTGTGATGGGAAATTTGCATAAAGGATTGCACTTGTTTAGGCAGCTTTTGAAACAAATAGGTGTAGGATTTTTTGGCATAAATCCATCTGATGACTGATCTGAAGCCAGTGTCATGACTACAGAAGTGAATATTAGATTGAGTGCTGATTACGCATTCACCCAGCAGCTGAAAGATCGGTCGTGGAAGAAGAATATTACCTGTCTGAACACAACTTCTTTCCATAAGTTCAAGGCAAAGTATTTGCCTGGTCTTCTGTAGTTAATGTTAATATTCTAATTGCGTAAAATCAAATGGGTTTCATTGGCCTTTCGTAAACTTCTATAGCACTGTACTTGACTATTCTTCCTTGATCAGAGAGATCTTATGTGAAACACTTTTGAGAACAGTCTTGAAGTATTTTCCTGTAACTGTTGAGTTATCTTGTTCGTGAAGTGGATATCATTCAGACTTTCCAGTTGTATTAGTTTGTTAGATCGGAATCATGTATTTATACACTTACTTTATTTTTTGCTCAACCTCTTGGTACTGATGAACCAATTGGTAATTGAATCTGATATTCTTTGACTACTTGTCTTGCTCTCTGAACATGATTAGCTATTTATAGAACACTTGCACACTGCAGAAGCAACTGCATGCAGTAATGCTCTACAGCTGCTAAAGACTTGCAACGAGATTCACTATATGTATATCCTGTAATTTGAGGATTTTATAAAAACTAAAATTTCTACTGCAATAAAAGGAGTGTTGAATGTAATTTTCTAGGCTCTTCAAGCTTTTTTTTTATCTCTAACAACGTAACTGATGCTTGAACCTGGAAGTTGAGCAGAATGCTGTCTTGTGTGTATGTGTGCATGTTCTTGTATTCCCACTGCTGCTTCTGAATTGGGACATAATGTCTTGTGCATTTCTACATTATAGGGAATTTTTGCCTTCTGAAGTGCAAAAATTTATGATCCTTTCCTTCAGAATTTAACCCAAGAATAAACACTGCAACACTGGTATCTAATCAGAGCAGAAATCAGGATCTACTTCTCGCCACTTCAATTCTTCAGCACTGTTCTAGACCCTCTTTCATGTTACATGGTATATTTTTGCGAGTGGAACATAAGACTCTGTTGAGCTCTTTGCACCACTGCGATTTAAAAATTCATTTGGTCATGTAAGCTGGTCTGCTGTACTGGGAGCAGAAGGCAAATAAATACTTTCATAATTAGTATAAGCAAAATAATATGTTACTTCTGAGCAAATTTTTGTGGTCTAAGGCTGCTGTTATGGGTGCAGTCTACTGTTCCTTTAATTGTATGCTGTCATTAAATTAGAGAAGAGTCTAAATTGGATCTGATGTATTGCAACTGTAACTGAAGGATGCAAAGTCTTGAGATCCAACTCTATGAATGGATGAGGAAGATTAAAAGGAATAAGTGAATGAGATTTCAGTAAGTAGAGAGTTGGAAGACAGTGCCATGAAGTAGAGCTTATACATGGATACTGAATTTCTTGTTAACTCAAGTCTTAAGAATGGATCAAGAGAAGGAAGATGTTTCATAAAGAGCATTTGATTTGGCTAGTAGCATATTTGCTTTGTGAGGAGTTGCTGGACAAATTATTTTACTTATGGCCTGGTAGAATTCATGTCTCTGTGCCAAGAAGACATGGAACAATACACAGGGCAACTGACCTGCACTCTGCACCAACTGTCATTTTTACTGTAGCCTTTAGGCTGCTTAAGTGGTAACACCAAGTTTACTCAATGCTGGCAAAAACATTTTGTCTTCGTGCCTGCTTCCTTATCACAGTTTGTGAGTGTTTCTATACTAACGATTAAATTAAACACATGGAATGCTGGTTGTGTCCTGATAGATTGAGATTTTTCTGCTGAAAAGAACTGTATGTTCATACTGCTGTGCTGTCAACAGCTAGATGCGATGCGGAGGCTGTAACAGACATCTGTGGTGGTAGAGAAATGTTGCAACTGATGGTAAAATGCCTGTCAACCCCAAGTGAGAAGCAGAGGAGTTTTTGTCCTGCTGAAAGGCTGTCTACCTAATGTGGTAATTGTTTCCACTGGTATAAATCACACAAAATCATTGTTTTTTATTGTCTTAGCTTTCGTAAGTTAAAGTGCTGTTGCATAGATTCTGTGCGTAGGCGAACCCCTTGCTGTGCACAAATTTGCTGTAGAACTGATGGTCCAGCATAAGACTTGTCTGTTACCACCTGTAGATAAAGTATTGGGACCCCCTGGGTGTGTTGGAGTAGCTAATGCCAGTTGGGATTTCTTACATGCAAAGTAATTCACTAACGCATCCATCTTTTCCTTTGTTGTCTTTTATTTATTCTTTCACTTTTATTGTCTCTCTTGTGCCATCAGTTTTGTTTTGCTCCCTTTTTCCATGGATGTTCGAGGGGACCGATATCCACTAATATTTTCAGTTACACATTCTGAGGATATTTTTAATGAGTCATTATTTGTTCCAACAGTTTTTGAGCTGCTAACTATGTGTGTGTTTGTACTGTCCAAATAAATACCGTAGCTCGTTATTTTGTATGGTCTGTGTTGCACATTTTTGTCATTAGGCACCTGTATTGCAACATTTCCTGTACAGTTCCCTTGTTAATTAAGGAACTGCTGTTCTTGCCCATTCTACAGACAGGACCTGAGGCATGGAAGGAAAGGTCGCTCGCCCTGTGGTGATGTAGAAGCTCTGGCATAGCAGGAAATAGGAGAAAAAAGAGAGTTGGACAAGTGTCCAGGAGTAACTGTCATTTGTTTCTACACTACATATGATTTCTTGGTCCTTTTTCTAAAATTATACTAACTGCTGCTGAAACAATTTCAGAAAGTACTGTACCTTACGGTGCTCAGACTAAGGGTAGCAAAGACCATTGAGCTAGAACAGCATGTTCTTTTGAAGCAGTGTTGAAAATTGATTTCCATGTGCAAGAGCTGGGTATGGCCCCTGGTATCATCCTCTTTCTGGTGAGGAGAAATAATGCAACGGTATGATCACGAACGCTTGTATACCAGATGTTAGTAGGGTATGCTGATCTGTTGTAATTGTCTAAATTTTAATTGCTGCAGTGCAAGTATTTGTGATTAAACTATGTATACTGAAATTGGTTAGTGTATCTTTGTACTGTAACTTTTAATGTGCTCTAAGTTTCTTAAAATCATGGGAAGAGTCAAGCCTTGCTGTTTTAAATCGCCTTTCAAGGGTAGAACCTTAAGCAATCCTTTATTTCAAAGATGCATTATCGGTATGGATAATGTAATTTAATCTTAAATGTGGATTTGAAAGTATCTTTTTCATAAAATGTCAGCATTACTTATTAACTTTTCTGCAGAAGCTAGCTCTATGATAATAGCAGATATCGTGCAGGTAAGGGAGTTTCATTGCTTAGTTCTGTGCCATCCAGATGGTACAAACTTCTAAAATTAATTGAAAAATTCATCTTTTACTTGTATTCAAGGACTGAGGCACAAAATGCTAATGTAAGGGCTCAGAGGGGAAATATAGTTCTCCTGCATATTTGAGAAAATGTAAAGCCCTTTCAAGAAAATCTAATAAACATAATAATCACAGCCTGCTGACACTAAGGAAAAAGCACCTCATTCGCTCTTTCTTTTATGCAGCGATTTACTGGTCCCTACTGATTTTCAAATTGGATCACTGCAGTAAATTATCCATGCCAGTACCTGTGAAAGAAAGCACTGGGATCCATATTTGTTTAGTGCTGTGCTTAAATCAGCAAGAATGATAAATTTCATGGTATGAAATTGGAAATATCAAGGGCTTTTCTCAGTGAGTGAGCAAGTATCTCCATTTGTAATTTAGTGTGACCCTTTTTCACTGTATGTGCTTTGTATGTCAAATATTTATTTCAAAACAAATTAAATTGTTTTCTGTATTGATACAGCTATGGTTTTGTTGATGTTCTTGAAATCAAATTGTATAGGGTTTTTTTTCTGGATTTAAAATATTACCAGTGTTGTGTTGCAAAACGGCACTTGTTGAAGTCCAAATCTCTGGGTTTGAGTTACTGACCAACAGCTTTCCTTGTTAAACTTGTAGGTGTGTCTTGGGTGTTACGTGTTTTTTTTGTTTGTTTGTTTGGGTTTTATTTTTGTGTGTTTGGAATAGTGCAGGATACAGTGAGCTACTGTGGCTTTCGTCTGCTTTTTCTAGCGAAAAAGGAAGAAAAAGCTGCATACCAAAACAAAAAAAAGCTGATCCCTGTCTGTAAGTTGTTGGAGATGTTCTGCTTTGCACCTGGCACAGGTAACACCAAGTCCTGTAAAAAACTTTACCTGCGTGCTCAGTTTACTGCCATATCTTCAGTGCAGGGGTTAACAGAGAAAGTTGACCGTATACCTGTGTGTTGGCAGAAGTCCTGTCAATCTTCGAATAGGGTACTCTGTGACTGTGATGACATCCCACTACCTAAGTAGGTGCCACTGCTGAACTGAAAACGAGTCCTAGCTACTGCTTGATTACTTATATCAGTGTAATCACTTGCTTTAGTAACCAGTGAGCAAAATGATAACCAGTGTTGTTAATAGTGTGACCCAATGTTACCGTCTTGTGGACTAGGCTTTGCTCATTTGCGATGGCACATGAAATAGCCGACTTCTGTCCAACCCCAGTGCCACCCCGATGGGCTTCATTCTATCACAGCTAGCTACCACCGTGCAGCTGCGGTCCTAGGTCCGTTCTGTAGAAGCAGTGGTGTGGATTGTAGTCTGAGGAGCCGTGAAGGACTTTGCTCTCAGAAGAAGACATTGGTTAATTTGAGTTAATTTCCCTTTATCCTGACTTCCATGTGGCTGACCACGGTATCGTGTTTGTGAGGAGAGTGAAGTGTTGCGGCAGTCCAGAGTCCTGCCTGGGGTGAGGAAACTGCTTTCCTTGAACAAGTGCAGATCATGGCATCTTTATTTACTGTGTGTATTCCTGTGAATGTTCACTCATGCACCTTTGTCGATGTAAAGAGCAAGAGTTTGTTGCATGAAGATGGTGCAATCGGTTATTTCACAGGAAAATTAAGCTGAAAATCGGAAATTATAAAGGTGCAGGGCTAGATTATCAGCAAGGGTTAAAGCAATGTCAACTATAGTTTTCACAAAGGTAGAAATATAGTAGAAGGAGAATAAAAAAGAATGGGGAGGAGGGGATAAGGAAAATGCAGAAGAGTTCAGCGCTATGTAATAAAAAGGGGTGGAAATCCTACTGGGGGCTCAGTTACTGTCATAAACCCCAATTCACCATTTGTAGTTTTATGCCATCAGTATCCTCTGGACAGTACTTAAGTTTGCTAGCTGTAAATTACTTCTAATTTAGTCTCTATTAAAATACTATTGAAATGGCATGTTCAGATGCTGCTGCATTGTACAAGAGCTGACAGGCTGATCTTGGTTTACTTAAAAAGGAAAACAGCTGCCATGGGATTATGTGTTCTTGTCCATTATGTTTGAGGCTCCTGTAGTGGAAAAGCAGAGAAATAAACACTTATGATCTATATTGCTACTGGGCTTCTTATTTTTTTTGTTTTTTTTTTTTTAAGCTGTTCTTTTTCCATGTTGCTTTGCTACACTTTTACACTGGCAATCTAGGGGAGGATACCACTGAGCAACTGCATGGGGTTTTGTCCTGATGTGTGCTGCTGTGTGCAAAGGCATGTATAGGACACATTATCTGTAATTTAGCATCTCAACATCTTTGGATTTACTCTTTTTTTTTTTTTTTTAATCTAGAAAATCTGACCAAACAGTGTTTTGGAATGACAGATGTTTGCCTATTGCAATCCCTTTCAGCGTACTTTTTCTGCTATAGCAGCTTCAGTTAGGTTCTGCCTAAAGTACAACATAATCATTGTGAATCCCTTCCATAACAAAGTTTAAATAAAAGCTATTATTAACAAGTTTTTTTGTAACGGTAGATGGAAATCTGAAGCTGACTTAAAACACGCATTTGTGAATTCTAATGTCCACTGGTATTTTATCAGTTATATAACTGTACAATACTGAAGAATATTGAAACATTAGAAACTACAGTTATAGCATCAAGCATTAGTTCAGCCTGCATTTGTTGACCATCCAGTGGTTCCACTCAGATTTTAATTCTTTCAAATTTTTTAACATCACTCTGAAGCGGAGGTAAGCAAGGTGTTTGGCTGGATCAATGTATACGTGCTGTGGATCAATGCTCTATATGTATATTTACAGCAGCACATAAGTAACAATAAAAACTTATTTTTATCTTTTCTGTTCAATTTGGGTATGTTCTTTATGGTTAAAGAGCTTCTTCCTGCCCTCTGCCAGCCTTCTCTCTGGGCAGAGCATTACATACCTTTAAGGGAAATAATTTTTATGAAAGACTCTTACACTGCACAGGTGCTTCTAACATCTTGCCTTTATGCACTGTAAAAGTACTAGTTAAGCTTATTTCATATTCTTGTAATCATATTTTTTTTTTAGTACAAAAAAAATTTTAGTACAAAAAAAATTTGGGACAAAAGAATCAAGCTGCTTTTAAGCTGGTCCTTGATTTGTTCATGTAAGATGTTGTAGGACAGATGCAGTAGCAGGAGACTAGACCTGGTGATGCAGGAAGCTTCCTCTAGTTCCACGTATGTCTGTCCGTGTGTTACAGTAGAGATAAGAGTAGTTGTTTCAATAGATTATATATGATGTACCTAGTATTGTTTTTAAGGATTTTAAAATAGCTTTCTGCTTTAGGATGCAGATAAGTGCTGGTAAACCTTAAGAGATCTTTTTCCTTACTCAGGGGTGACAAATTTTACTTGACTATATGATTTGTTCAGCTGAAATGAAATGGAATCTTCTTCCATGTGCTAATTTTATTCCAAACCGGTGACCTCTAGTGGCTGGTTTGAAACTATGAACCAAAATGCTTTAGTAATTTAATGTGCGCCTCACATTTCTATTGGCTACATGACAGACTTTCTCCTTTTAAATTTCTCAGGAGAATAATGTCTATTCACGATTTATGGTACTTTGGCTTTGCAAGTATCTATCTGCCTTATGCATTAGAAAGGGGATCAAAAGAAAAGCAGATTTATGATTAAGAAAGAAGTAACTACTCACAAGCCCAAATGTTTGTTGTGATTGCTCGGAAAAGCGTTGTGATCTGTGAAAGCATCCCATAATAAAGATCTTACAACATTTATTGTTAAATCCTTGCAGCCATAAAGCACGGTAATTAGAGGAATCCTGATTCCTTTTTGCTGAGGATATTGCTGGTTTACAACTGAAGTCTTTCCTACGTATGTGGGAGGGGGATTATTGATACAGTAACAGTAATATTTTTCATTCTCTTCCTGCATAACCGTGAAGTGCACACTTCTGGATCTATGTTGTATGATGGTGGGTGCACAGCTACAGGAGTCTTTCCCTTTTCCCTAATTTGATTGTAGTTGCCTATGTCCCAGTATAACTCCCATTGGTTTTTGTGGAGACGCGCATGTGACTCTCCATTACCCAGTGGGAGAGCAAATTCTTTACAAGTGTAGTAATTCCCTTTAGGGAAACAGAGTATTGGGTAGCTAAAAGGAGTCCCTGCATTGGTAAGGTTAAATCGGAGCCCTACTGTTTTTTTTAATCAAATCCCCTGATCTCATTTACCATGAAACCAAACTAGAAAGATCTGCTCCAGGCTCATTCCTACTGAGCTCTAGTCTGACAGGGATACAGAGGCTGTGTTACTGCCAAGTTCTCCAGCGTGTACCAAGTGCAGGTGGCAAGGGAGAGCTTCCGAGCCATGGAGGCAACACGTGATGTCCTGAGCCCTTCTGAGCACTAAATAAAGGGCCAAACGATATATCTGGCTTCATGTTTGCTATTAATCTCCAGCTGTTAAAGTTTATCCCATCTTTCTCCTATGCTGATTTTCCCTCCTTTCTTTGCCTGTCACATCTCCTGTTGTCTGCTCTTGTGAAACCCCTTCTCTCTTCTGGAATTCCCTCCCTCTGCTTTATTGTACTCTGCATCAACCGATCCTGCAGTGTTGATGTCAGCCTGCCCTCCCAGAAGATCTGGCCCGTGTCAGCTGGGTTCCCGAGGAAGGGACGTGGCTGCCAGCCTGTGCTGCGAGAGGACTGCAAGCTGCTCTGGCAGCAGGAGGTTGCTGGCTGCTGCTGGGGTCACCAGGGCTGGTCGAGCACTGCTGCACGCAGTTCGAGAAACTGAAGATGACTCTGCTGGTGTTCAGGTGAACGAACTGCATGTGAATCACAAAATGTTCGGGGTTGGAAGGGACCTCTGGGGATCATCTAGTCCAACCCCCCTGCCAAAGCACGGTCACCTACAGCAGGCTGTCAGGACAGTGTCCAGGTGGGTCTTGAATATCTCCAGAGAAGGAGACTCCACAATCCCTCTGGGCAGCCTGTTCCAGTGCTCCGTCACCCTCAGAGTGAAGAAGTTCTGCATATTCAGCTGGAACTTCCTGTGCTTCAGTTTGTGCCGGCTGCCCCTTGTCCTGTCACTGGGCACCACTGAAAAGAGTCTGGCCCCTTTAAATTAAAACCCCTTATCCACATGCTGGAAACGAAAGATACTTACTTCTGGTTTATGTTAGTCTTTGACCCAGTGACCATGAAGTAACTTTATGGACCTTTAGTAGTATATGAAACAGAGTGGTGTTATGCAGACTTCTGTAGATTCACCATTTTGTGCTTCGAAAGAGTCATTCCCCTCATGCACCTGCCCGCCACAAAATATTTTCTCTTTTTCTGTTAATTTAAATATTTTACCTGAAAAACTTTAAGGCTGTTTGGGATCACTGGATGCTTTATGTATTAATAATTTTTTTTTTTTTGAACTATTGGTATGTATTTGCTTGGTGTTAACAATACATGTGTAGGATCATAAAAGGTACAAAACCAAAACAGTCTTTCCCTTTTAAAAACCTTGCTATGCTGTATGAAAGACACACACAAGGCAGGATGTTACAGGAATCCCAAAGAGTAATTTAAACTATATTAAGTCATTACCTCAGCTCTTGCTGCTGATCTGGAGACGCTGCAAGTCTCCTCCACTTGATAAACTTGAAATCTTTAATGAATTTCAAATTAAAAATTATTCAAATTGGCTTTATGTTACATCATTTTTCATATAAGGAACACTAAAATTCTTCACTGTATATTAGCCTTTATGCATCACAGATTTCTTGCTAGGCAATAACATTGCAGAATTTCATCATGATGTACTCTTGTAGCTCGAGTAATCCAGTCAGTTACTTATTTCTTTTAAATAAACAGGAACAAGGAAAAAAGTTTCCAAAGGTCTATATTCCTGTCCAGTCACCTGTCTTTACTCAGAGCTGCTTATGGATCAAGAAACTTTTCAGGTGTCTCCATAAAGCAGGTTCTAAATCTTGAAAGGTTGCACCCACACAGGCCCTGTTCTTCCTGCAGACCTGGTAAAGAAACTTCACCTTGTAAGTTGTTACTGGCAAGGTAATACGCTTTATACAAGGTTCTAGAGCTTTTGCAAAAGGGTGCCTGCGGAAATGACCCCGATATAGTAACCAGCCTCCCTCTTCTTATGAGCAATATATCAAAATCTTCATGCGATAGGTACATGAGCAACCTTTGTCCCCTAGCCAGAGGTTCAGATGGCACAGCAGCCCCTGTACAAGCACAGCATATATAAGTAATCATTTATGTTATCAGGTCAGAGTTTAGCAATGTCAACATGTTTGGTTTTTTTTTTTTTTAACTGGCTTGGTTTCATGAAATACAGGCTTAAAATAGCTATTGAATAACTGTTATTCAAAAATAAACCTTAGGATGCAATTCCAGCTATACTGAATGAAAATGTTGCCACTCAGCGAGAAACAAGATCTCACCTATTCGCTATGGCTATATATAGTAGTCTTTGCCATAGGCAAAACGTTGTTTAATATAGTTTGAATGTGCTGAAATACATAAACAGTTCCCTATTATTTAGCATGTTTCTCCATTCATTGCTAGTGATTGATAACTAATGGTTGTGATGCTCATAAATAAGGATTTGAGATTTCTGTCTTAGGATGCTGCGGCTATATGCCATGAGGCATTGTAATTCATTATCAACTGCTTTATGTATTTGGCTATCCCACGCTGAACAGGCTGTTATTGATGCTCTTTTGCATGTTCTTTGTCTCCTTCCTCAGGTTCCAGTGTTTATCAATAGAAAGGTTCATGTGGAGCCCTTGATCATGTAAATCCTGGTTGACTGCCACACTGGTAGGATCTGTTAATCTGCCTACGGTATTCTGGCTTTATTGTTTTCCTTCCTGTTTCATATTTACAACAACAAAGCCAGACAAGGCAAATTCGGTTATGCAGCTGGATAAAAGAATATGAAATAGTTCAGTAATTCCATTTGGTTTTGGATAGGAAATGATAAACCTAAGGAAAAATATTTTTAGAAGTAATGCAACAGTTCAGATCTCTTCTAGAGTATAGCAGAGACTCTTCAGGAATTAAAAATGTTTCAAGAATTTCTATATTCTTTCAAACATCTTTACATACAGAGAAGAAAGGGAACTCTGTTAACCTCATGGTTCATCTTTTTTTTTGTTAGGCTCTTGCCAAAATAGCAAGCAGCCAGCAAAACATACATCAGCTGCATATTAGGCCCCAACTTGAATTGGTGACTTGATCTCATCTTTGCTACTTTACAACTTGCAGCAAATGTAGTATTTAACTCCATTGCTGTACATCTGGTCCTTAATGATACAGCATCTGTTGCCACGCTCCTGATTCACCTGGTATGGCTGCGAGTGGCCTACTGGGAAGATGAGTGTTAATTATTTTATGCAACTATTTTACTTCAATCTGCTTCCATCAGACTTCTAGGAAAACTTGTATTGTCAATGCTAATCACTAGCTGGCTGGTAAAGAAGTTACGTGCCAGCAAAACTGGTTCAAAATCTCATTGTGTATGTTAAAGGCAGGCACAGTAGTAATTCTCCTCAGTGATCGAGTGCTTTGTGGAATATCAGTACGTTCATTATCCAGGTTCCCTGCCAAGCTAACTTCTGGTGAGCTCCCACGTCCCTCACGGCGTGCAGAGGAAGACAAGGAAGCCAGAGGCATTTTGACAGTCACGTAAACTATGACCAAAGCTATCCTGGAAAAATTTAAAAATTGCCCAAATGCTTTTTTATAATAAAGCATGTGCTCTGATGTCAGTGGCATTAATGACACACGTGGTTCTGAGCCAGGCTGTCGGTGAGAAGAGCCAGGAGATCCCACGGCAGGGCCGGGATGGGTACAAGGCCAAGGCAGCCCTGTGACGGCAGGGTGGTCCGTAGGGCTCTCCCTCTGCGGGGGAAGAAAGAGGTTTTGTTAGATTTTGTTTTACCAGCGCTGACCCCATGGGAAGCCCGTTTTGGGGGAGGCCTAAGGGCAGGGGAGAGCATTTTCACGTAAAAGGCTCGCAAACAGATTTAGCGTGCGCGTTTCAATGTTGTAATCCATAAAAACGCTGTTACGCGTTTTTACCCGTGCTAACGCATCCGGCATGCCTACACAGCCTTCCTGAGGTATTTACTGTCTCCTCACCAGGAGCAGTCAACGAGCAGTTCCTGAGGAGGACGCGCTCCCGACGTGGGCGGGCCGGGGGACGTGCAGGGCTGAGCCTGTGCCGGCCGCCAGCCCGCTGCGGAGCGCTCTCGTCCCGTCCCGTCCCCCGCGGGGCCGCGTCGCCT